>Ga0265295_1000042_pt1 | contig 262742 bp, 236 predicted proteins | sample Munlansysbiofilm_FD_192503 | JGI IMG/M metagenome (GOLD analysis project Ga0265295, IMG submission 192503) | Leachate microbial communities from a municipal landfill in Southern Ontario, Canada - Methane capture system biofilm | ecosystem: Engineered > Solid waste > Landfill > Unclassified ...
TGATCACCCGCAGGATGATATTGTTGGTGCGCAGCAAGTAGGGATGCGCACGATCTGGTTTAACCCTGAGCAAAAAATCTGGACGGGTGAGCGCGAGCCGGATGCACAAATCAGTCGGATTTCGCAGCTGCCGGATTTGCTTAAATGTTTTGATGCGTGAGTGGTTTATTTGCATCAAATATAGGTCTGAATAGTTGGCCTGCGCGGCGAGAATGTGAACCTTGTAGATGATCAATGAGTGCTTCTGGGTGGGTGTGCTGAGCGAGCCCAGGATGGCGAGCGCCGGAGTTGAACCCTGTATGGGTTCATCGACGGATGAACACTTACCCTGAAGTACGGCATGCGCAGATTTAGCGCTTCTAAAAAGTATTGAGATGTTTATTCACACGATGCAGCACGTATCTATCCTTCCACCAACAAGAGTCCTAGTCATCAAACGATGATATGGGCAGCACGGACCATTAAGCAGGCTACCAAATAGAACCTGCGCACAATTAAAAACGCCCGAATTAACGGGCGTTTGTTTGGCTCAGTAAATACTGTGCTTAGCTTTTCATCTGGGAAAAAGCATGCTCAGCTGCATCCAGAGTGATTTTCATCTCGATGTCACCCAGAGCAATTGAAGTAAAGCCTGCTTCGAAAGCACTTGGCGCTAAGTACACGCCGCCTTCCAGCATCAGGTGGAAGAATTGCTTGAAGTGTTCAACATTGCAGTTGGTTGCATCTTCAAAGCTGCTGATGTTTTTACGCTCAGTAAAGTAAATGCCAAACATGCCACCGGCTTGCGTGCTGGTGAATGGAATACCCGCAGCATCTGCACGCTCCTGTAAGCCTTGTAACATACGTGTGGTGTAGTCGGTTAGCTCGGCATGAAAACCGGGGCGACTGATCAGTTTTAGCGTGGTTAAACCGGCTGCCATCGCCAATGGATTGCCTGATAATGTACCCGCTTGGTAAACAGGACCCAGCGGTGCGATGTGCGACATAATTTCTTTTTTTCCGCCGAAGCAGCCCACGGGCATACCGCCGCCAATGATTTTGCCAAAGGTTGATAGGTCAGGTTTGACGCCATACAAGCCTTGTGCACCACCCAGCGAAACGCGGAAACCGGTCATCACTTCGTCAAAAATCAGTACCACGCCGTGCGTGTCACACTGCTCGCGTAAACCTTCTAAGAAACCTGGTACAGGCGGCACGCAGTTCATGTTGCCTGCGACGGGCTCAACAATAATGCAGGCAATTTCATTGCCGTGTTCAGCGAGGTAGCGGGCGACTGCATCTATGTCATTGAAAGGCAAAGTAATCGTATGTTTAGCAAAAGCTGCAGGTACGCCAGGTGAACTAGGGACACCCAAAGTTAGAGCGCCAGAGCCCGCTTTAACTAATAAACTATCAGAGTGTCCATGGTAGCAGCCTTCAAATTTGATAATGCTGTCACGCCCCGTGTAACCACGCGCTAAACGAATCGCACTCATGGTGGCTTCGGTGCCTGAACTGGTCATGCGCACCATATCCATTGACGGCACTAAACTGCAGACCAGGTCAGCCATCTCCACTTCCAGCGCAGTGGGTGCGCCGTAGGACAAACCGTGTTCAAGCTGTGCGCGGACGGCATCGAGGACATCTGGATGGCTATGGCCAAGAATCATCGGTCCCCATGAGCCAACATAATCAACATATCGCTGGTCATCTTCGTCGACAACATAAGCGCCTGCAGCATGTTTAAAGAATAGCGGTGTGCCGCCTACGCCTGCAAAAGCACGCACTGGGGAGTTTACGCCGCCTGGAATGTGCTGCTGGGCTTGTTCAAAAAGAGATGCTGAGCGTGACATTGAAAACCTCATCTAAAAAAAGCAGTGAGCTTGTCGCTGCGTAAATTAACCAGTAAAGAGCGCGCTAAAGGCGCGCGCACGTTGTTCAACTGCAGACGCTGAGTCTGCTGCAAATAATCCATGAATCACGGCAAGCATCGCGGCGCCATGTTCAACTAGTGTGCCACCATTTTCTAAAGTAATACCGCCAATGGCGACAATGGGTCGTTGTAATGGTTGGGCGTGTTGGAGCAAATCAGTATTGGCTAAAACGCTGCCGGGTTTGGTGTGTGACGTATAAAAACGGCCGAAGGCAATATAGTCGGCGCTTTGTGCAACGGCTTGTTCAGCCAGTTCTAATTGTGCATGACAGGTGGCGCCAATGATGGCATCAGAACCGAGCTGCTGGCGTGCGCTGAGTAAGCTGCCATCTGTTTGGCCTAGATGCAAATCAGCGCCTAATTGCGCGGCTAAGTGGACATCATCATTGATAATGAGTCGTGCGTTGTAAGTTTGACAGAGGACTTGTAAGGCTTGAGCTTCTTGCAAGCGTCGCGCGCGGTCAGTCGATTTGTCGCGGTACTGTAATAGTTTTGCGCCGCCCCGTAATGCTGCTTCACAGTAAGGTAGTAGTCGGCCAGCAGATAATAGAGCCGAGTCGGTGATGGCATATAAGCCGCGTAGTGACTCAGCTTTCTGATTCATGGGCGGCAGAAGTCTAATGGCAAACGGCGCGGGATATATTGTCCGTGACCCGGTGCTTCAGCATCACGCAAAGTGCGCCACGTGTAATTCAGTGCGGACTTAACCGCGCTAATCAGCTCTTCGCCTAAGGCCAAGCGACCGGCTAGGGCGCTGGCTAGAGTACAGCCAGAACCGTGATACTCGCCAGGTAAGCGAGCGCAGCTAAATGTATGTGTGCTGCCATCGGCGCAATACAAACGGTTATGTACTTGGCTCTCATCGCCGTGACCGCCAGTAATCAGTAGATTTTTACAGTGCTTAAGCAATACTTCTGCACACTCATTGGCAGTACCGTTGGGTAACTCAGCGAGAATTCGTGCTTCTGGCAGATTTGGCGTAACAATAGTCGCCAATGGCATCAGCTTGCTGCGCAGCGCATAACCGACTTCATCTTTTCCTAATGCGCCGCCCCCGCCTGCGCGAAGTACGGGGTCACAGACAAAGGGAGTGCTCGGTAGTTGCTGGATAATGTGTGCGACCGTATCAACCATTTCTAACGAACCAAGCATGCCGAGTTTTATTGCTGAAACGGGTAGATCTTGCAAGATCGCCTGAGCTTGGGCAATGACCCAGTCATGTTCCAGAATCTTAAAGTCACTGACATTGACGGTATCTTGAATCGTCAATGCAGTAATCACTGGAGTGGCATGACAGTTTTGTGCAATGAGTGCTTCAATATCGGCTTGCAGGCCTGCGCCACCGACAGGATCGTGGCCTGATAAGCACAGTACCGAAGGACGAGAAGTGTAGATATTCATACGTTTGAGTTTACCATGAATGTAAAGGGTGCTGTAGACACCCTATTTTAATGGATTAAGACGGCACGCTTGGTGTCTCATCTTTAGTCTCAGCGCTGTTGTTATCTTGTGCATGCTCGGTATCAGCGTCCAACCAGCGTTGCGCACGCGCTTGTGCCATAGTGAAGTTATTAACATAGGCTAATTTGTTGTGTGCCAAGCTAATTCCCGCACGACGCATTTTGTGGCGGACTTTAGCTGATGCGCCTAAAAATATAATACCAATGTTGTTTTTTTGATAATCGATCAGCACATTACTGAGCGCTGCTAGGGCGGTCATATCCAGCATTGGCACGGCGCGAAAATCAATGATAACTACATGTATCTCTGGATTAAATTTGCGCAATACGCTTAGAGCTTTTTCTGCAGCACCAAAAAATAACGGGCCACGAATGGCATAGACAGCGACTGAATCTGGCAGATCAGGGGCATCATGCTGATCGCGCGCAACAGTGGCTGTGTCGGTGAGTTCGCTCATACGCTTAATAAACAAGCCTGCAGCTAACAATAAGCCAACGCCGACGGCAAGAACCATATCGAACAGAACGGTGAGCGATAGGCAGGTCAACAACACGAGCACGTCATTGCGTGGCGCAATTCGCAGTGTGTGCAGCACATGTTTCGGTTCGCTCATATTCCAAGCAACCATCAATAATAATGCAGCTAGAGCGGCCATTGGTAAGTGGCTAAACAGAGGTGCTAAAAAAAGCATAGCAAGCAGTACTACACCAGCATGAATCATCGCGGCAATCGGTGAGAAGGCTCCAGCGCGAACGTTAGCAGCGCTTCGTGCGATCGCTGCTGTTGCGGTAATACCGCCAAACATTGGGGCTAAAATATTGCCTAAACCTTGTCCGAGTAGCTCGCCGTTTGGATCGTGCTTAGTACCAGACATGCCGTCAGCGACTACGGCGCAAAGCAATGACTCAATAGCGCCGAGCATGGCAATTGCAAAAGCAGGGGCGAGTAACTGTCTGAATAATTCAAAAGAAAGCACTAGTGGCTTGCCGTCTGGACCGGTGAACTGCCAAGGCCACATAAAAGAAGGTAAGAACGGCGGAATGCCAGGATGACTGACCCCGTCGACAATATAGCTAAAGCGCTGGCCGAGCGTTGCTACAGATAAATCAGCATTGTTTAACGCTAATCCTACAAAACTACCAACTGTAAGTGCGACTAAGTGGCCAGGTATTTTTGGCACAAAACGCGGCCAAATAATGAGCACTGCCAGTGTTATTGCCGCGACTAATGTATCGCCTAGGTGAATGCTGGGCATTGCCTGCGCGAGTGCGCTGATTTGTTCAATATAGTTTGCTGCAGGCTTAATGTTTTCTAAACCAAAAGCATCTTTGAATTGCAATGTAGCAATCACGATGCCGATCCCCGCAGTAAAACCTAGGGTTACGGGGTAGGGAATAAACTGCAGTAAGGCCCCGGCCCGTAACAGCGCCATACAAATTAAAATAACCCCAGCCATCGCTGTGCACAGTAATAAGCCGCCGACCCCAAACTGTTGAGTAATCGGCAGTAGAATCACTACAAAGGCAGCGGTGGGGCCTGACACGTTAAAGCGTGAGCCGCCGGTCAATGCGATGAGTGAACCACCGATAAGCACCGTATAGAGACCGTGTTGTGGCGGGACACCTACTGCAATAGCAAGAGCCATGGCAAGAGGAATAGCAATAATGCCTACGGTTAACCCTGCGCCAATGTCTCCGCGTAAAGTTTTAAGCGTGTAACCAGCAGCAAATGATTCGCGTAAAGCAGAAAATAAAGGTGGTATATACATGGTGGCTCCACAAGTGAATGCCTCGTTATTATAGACCCATGTGCGGTCTGGAATACTAGCGTGCTAGACTTTTTGCTGGTTGTTCGGTTTGGCGTGCAAGTTGATGGTGAATTAAACTGATAGTTTGTTGTGGATGTATTAGAGTGCTTGAGTGCTGGCGCGGCTTGGCTAATTTGCCAGTAATCGCGCAAAGAGTAATTAAGCAGTTGCTTTTTTCTCGTTAACGGGCATAATTACGCGGCTCTTTTGTGGGTAATGCCTAGCCCAATGCAGAAGAGTAGGTGAAACGATGCAGATTTGCCGAATTTAGAGCCATAGCAGACGTGATAGACCCGAGCCCCCGAAGTATCGTCTGTCATATGAGCTTACTTTGACTTGTCAAAGACAATACTATTCATTAGGATTTGCCGTCTATTTTGAAGACGGCCCTGAGGCCATAGCGAATGAAAACTTTTACAGCAAAAAATGAAACTGTTCAGCGCGACTGGTATGTCGTCGACGCTGCGGGCCAGACCCTGGGTCGTTTGGCTACTGAGATTGCTAGCCGTTTGCGCGGTAAGCACAAGCCTGAGTATACTCCTCACGTTGATACTGGCGATTATATCGTTGTTATTAATGCTGAGCAGGTTCGTGTTACTGGTAATAAAACATCAGATAAAATCTATTACTCACACACTGGTTTCCCTGGTGGTATTAAGGAAATTAGCTTTGAGAAATTGATTGCTAAAGCACCTGAACGCGTTCTTGAAGCTGCTGTTAAAGGCATGCTTCCAAGAAATCCGCTGGGCCGCGACATGTATCGCAAGCTGAAAGTGTATGCAGGTACTAACCACCCGCACGCTGCACAGCAGCCCCAAGAACTTAAGATTTAACGGGATAGTTGATTATGTCGGCGACTCAAAATTACGGCACTGGCCGTCGCAAGACTGCAACCGCACGCGTTTTTTTACGTCCGGGTACAGGTAGCATTTCTATTAATAACCGCACTCTAGAGAGTTTCTTTGCTCGTGAGACTGCACGAATGATGGTTCGTCAGCCACTTGAGTTAACCGATACTTTGGAAAAGTTTGACATCATGATCACCGTTGCTGGTGGTGGTGCAAGTGGTCAGGCGGGTGCTATTCGTCACGGCATTACTCGTGCCTTGATGGATTACGATGAAACTTTACGTCCAGAGCTACGCAAAGCTGGCTTTGTTACGCGTGATGCGCGTGAAGTTGAGCGTAAGAAAGTTGGTCTGCGTAAAGCACGTAAGCGTCCTCAGTACTCCAAGCGCTGATCGATTCTTGCTGCAGAAAAAACGCCCGTTTCCGCAAGGATTCTGGGCGTTTTTTGTATATGTTCCACTGTGCGGCAATCTGTCCTAGGCAGGCTGGCACTGGTTTGTAGGATAATTAAGCGGATTGCGATAAGGGTTAAACTTGTCAAGAAGACGCCTTTTCTTTACCATTCGTAAAATTCAAGAATGTAAGTAGCTTTATTCTTATTACAAGGCCTGACAACAGGCCACATAGCTGATGGGAGACGACTTAATGAGCAATGACGGCGTGAATGCTGGCCGACGTCGCTTTCTAGTGGCAGCCACCTCTGTGGTGGGTGCAGCTGGAGCGGCTGGGGCTGCGATCCCGTTCCTGGGGTCTTGGGCCCCCAGTGCTAGGGCGAAAGCCGCGGGAGCACCGGTGCGAGTCAATATTGGTAAAATTGAGCCAGGTCAGCAGATTGTTGCTGAGTGGCGCGGTCAGCCAGTATTTGTGTTGCACCGTACACCGGACATTATGGAAGGGCTGAAAAAAATTGAAGCCAGTCTAGCTGATCCGGAGTCTAAAGAATCAGATCAACCTGCTTATGTTGATCATGCGGAACGCTCAATTAAGCCTGAGCTCCTTATCGTCCTTGGCGTATGTACGCACTTGGGCTGTGCACCAACTTTCAGACCAGAAGTGGCACCTGCTGACTTAGGACCTGAATGGGTTGGCGGTTATTTTTGTGCATGCCATGGCTCGCGCTACGATCTTGCTGGTCGTGTGTATAAGTCTCAGCCTGCGCCGCTAAACTTGCCTGTTCCCCCGCATACTTATGAGTCAGATAATGTCGTCATTATCGGTGTGGATGAGGAGAAAGTCTGATGAGTAAGTTTATGGAATGGGTGGATGCCCGCTTCCCAGCCACGAAAATGTGGGAAGACCATTTATCAAAGTATTACGCGCCAAAAAACTTTAACTTCTACTACTTCTTCGGATCGCTTGCGCTATTAGTGTTAGTCAATCAGTTATTAACTGGTATTTGGCTAACCATGAGCTATGAGCCGTCTGCAGAAGGTGCGTTTGCTTCTGTTGAATACATCATGCGTGATGTGGAATACGGTTGGATCTTGCGTTATCTGCACTCTACTGGTGCGTCAGCGTTCTTTATCGTGGTTTACATGCACATGTTCCGTGGTTTGCTCTATGGTTCTTACCAGAAGCCGCGTGAATTGGTTTGGGTCTTCGGTATGCTGATCTACTTAGCACTGATGGCTGAAGCGTTCATGGGCTACTTGTTGCCATGGGGTCAAATGTCATATTGGGGTGCGCAGGTGATTATTTCACTGTTTGGTGCGATTCCAGTGATTGGCGCTGACTTGACTGAGTGGATTCGTGGTGACTATCTGATTTCAGGTATCACGCTAAACCGCTTCTTTGCGCTGCACGTTGTGGCTGTACCTATTGTTTTGCTGGCATTGGTTGTCTTGCACATCCTGGCCTTGCATGAAGTCGGTTCTAACAACCCTGATGGCGTTGATATCAAAAAACATAAAGATGAAAATGGTATTCCATTAGACGGTATTCCTTTCCATCCTTACTACACAGTTAAAGATATCGTCGGCGTTATCGTGTTCTTGTTTGTGTTCTGCTTTATTGTGTTCTTCTTCCCTGAGATGGGTGGATATTTCCTCGAGAAGCCTAACTTTGAACAAGCCAACGCCTTGAAAACACCTGCTCATATTGCTCCGGTTTGGTACTTCACGCCGTTCTACGCAATTTTGCGTGCAGTGCCCGATAAGTTAATGGGTGTTGTGGCGATGGGTGGTTCGATTGCCGTATTGTTTGTATTGCCTTGGTTGGATCGTAGCCCGGTCAAATCCATGCGTTACAAAGGTTGGTTGAGCAAAATCTGGTTACTAGTATTCTGCATCAGCTTTGTGATTCTCGGTGTGTTAGGTGTCTTAGCACCAACTCCTGAGCGCACATTGGTTGCACGAATCTGTACTATTCTTTACTTCGCTTACTTCATTCTGATGCCTTTCTATACCAGAATGGAAAAGACTAAACCGGTTCCGGAAAGGGTGACTGGCTAATGAAAAAGCAAATTGCTGCGTTAATTTTGGCTGCAATCCCTATGTTTGGTTTTGCTGCGGGTGGCGAGTATCCTTTGGATAGCGTCTCAATTGATCTGACTGACAAAGCGGCTATGCAAGATGGCGCAAAAACCTTTGTGAACTATTGCATGGGTTGTCATAGCGCTAAGTTTCAGCGTTACGAGCGTGTTGCTAACGACTTGGGGATCAGTGAAAACTTAATGATGAAAAACTTGGTGCTGACGGATGCCAAGTTTGGTGATCACATGAAGTCCAGTATGACGGCCGCTAACGCGAAACAATGGTTTGGTGCTGCGCCACCAGATCTAACTTTGGTCGCTCGTGTGCGTGGAGCGGATTGGTTGTACACGTATATGCGTACATTCTATGAAGACCCAACACGCCCTTATGGCGTTAATAATAAAGTCTTCCCGTTGGTTGGTATGCCTAACGTTTTAGTTGGCTTGCAAGGCCGCCAAGAAATTGGTTGCAAGCAAGTACAAATTGAGGAAGACGGCGCCAAAGTGTTTGATCCTCTGACGGGGGTTCCTGTGACTCATGAAGCCTGTGATCAATTAACTGTTGTGCCTAACACCGGTTTGCTCAGTGAAACGGAATTTAACGAGAAAATTAAAAATCTTGTGACATTCCTCGAATACTCAGCGAATCCTGTTAAGCTCAAGAGCCAGCGTATCGGAACATATGTGTTGTTGTTCCTTGCTTTCTTCTTTGTATTTGCTTACTTCTTGAAGCGTGAATACTGGAAAGATGTGCATTGACACTCAGCAGTATGATTATCGAGTGACGCACGCGCCCTAATGGGCGCGTGCGTTTTTCTGCTTTATGCATATTTAATAGTGAAGGAGAGAAGCAATGTCTGCCCCCAATAAGTTGGGCTGTTATTCTGATCCGACCTGCCAATACTCGCATCGTGTGCGCTTGGTTCTGGCGGAGAAGGCAGTAACTGCTGAAATCATGGATGTTACAAATGGCGCATGTCCAGAGTACTTAGCTGAGGTGAATCCTTATGCTACAGTGCCAACCTTGGTCGATCGCGATTTAGCACTGTACGATTCTACCGTCATTCTTGAATATCTTGATGAACGCTACCCGCATCCACCACTGCTGCCTGTGTATCCTGTGGCACGCGCTAATACGCGCATGTTGTCCTACCGTGTGCAGCGTGATTGGTGCGCCCAAGCGGATCTGATTCTGGATAAGCGGACTAAGGATGCGGTTCGTGCTAAAGCGCGTAAAGAACTGCGAGAAAGCCTCACAGGTGTAGCGCCTGTCTTTGCGAGTATGAAGTTTTTTATGAGTGATGATTTCAGTCTGGTTGACTGTTATTTGTTACCGCTTTTATGGCGTCTACCCGTATTGGGTATTGAACTGCCTAAAGCGGCGCAGCCATTATTGGATTATATGGAGCGCAATTTTGCTCGTGAAGCTTTCCAGACAAGTTTGTCTGAGGCAGAACGCTTAATGCGACCTTAATCATTAGGAGTTGAGCATGAACTCTAGCCGTCCTTATATGTTGCGCGCGCTCTATGAGTGGATCGTTGATAATGATTGCACACCCTATATTTTGGTTGATGCCAATCATGCCAATGTAAAGGTGCCACCAGGTTACGCAGCAGATGGGCAGATCGTGCTTAATGCTGCACCTGCTGCGGTGCGTGACTTCACTATGGATAACCAAGCTGTTAGCTTCGAGGCGCGCTTCTCTGGCGCGCCATTCTCATTGTATGTACCGATTACTGCTGTTTTGGCTATTTATGCGAGAGAGAACGGGCAAGGCATGTTTTTTGATGCGCAGTCTGATCTGTTAAGTGATGACGACAGTGTACTGGAAGATGAGGCCGATCTAACAAGTGAGCCATCTGTAGGGCTGCATGCCGTGCCGCTAGACGCTGCTAAGGATACAGCGGATAGCACCGATGATGAGCCTCCTTCGCCGCCGTCGGGTGGGCGTCCTAGCTTACGTGTGGTGAAATAATACGACTTGATTAGAGCTGATTGCAGTCAATTGAAATAACTGCAATCAGTCTTGATTCGCTTTCTAACGCGTTCCACTTGCATACTGCTTTGGCAGAATCAGTCGATATATTCAAATAGACGCACTATTTTCTGCACACCGTTGACATCTTGTACCACTGATGTGGCACGCTGTGCTTCTGCACGACTAATAATGCCCAGCAGGTACACTACGCCATTTTCAGTGACAACCTTGACCTTAGAGGCAGGGACATCATTGTACGACAGCATGCGTGTTTTGATGCTGGTGGTTAGTAGGCCGTCGTTACTGCGCACAAAACCTGAAGTGGGACTGGTGACTTGCAGTTCATTGTGGATTTTCTTGGCATTTTGCACGGAGAGGGCCGCTTTTCCTGCCAGTTCTTTTAGTTCTGTACGTGGTGTTTGCCCTGTCACTAAGACGATGCCGTTGTAGCTGGTCACCACAATATGAGAGGTGCTAGTGGACAGATCAATGTGCGCGTCTTTAATTGCGCGGGCCACTTCAGGGGCAATAAATTGGTCATCGATTTTGTTGCCAAAACTGCGTGCACCGCAGGCGCTTAATACTACGGCTAAAAAGCCGATGGTAAGTATTTGACGGATCATTCTTCACTCCCGAACAGTTGGTGGTCAATTAAATCGCATAAACAGTGAATAACAAGTAAGTGTACTTCTTGCACGCGCGCTGTAACGCTAGAAGGTACACGTATCTCGACATCGTCCGGCAGTAGTACGGGTGCTATTTGCCCGCCGTCCCGTCCTGTCAGTGCCACTACATGCATATTGCGGTCATGCGCAGCATGAATGGCTTGTACGACATTGGCAGAGTTGCCGCTGGTAGAAATAGCAAGGAGAATATCTCCTGCTTGGCCTAGTGCACGAATTTGCTTGGAAAATACTTCTTCATAGCTGTAGTCATTGGCAATCGAGGTGATGGTTGAGCTATCCGTGGTTAAGGCAATTGCCGGTAAACTTGGACGCTCACGCTCGAAGCGATTAAGCATTTCAGATGAGAAATGTTGTGCATCGCCAGCTGAACCACCATTACCACAGGATAAAATTTTGCCCTCATTCAATAGGGCGTTCACCATCAGTAAGCTTGCGCTCTCAATCGCTGCAGGTAGAACCGCTAAAGCTTGCTGTTTTGTTTCAATGCTGGCTTGAAACATGTGTTGTATACGTGGTTGCATAGGATCAGCCTTTATTAAAAATAGAATTCAGTTTCAAATGCATCTTGAATCCAGTTGATCACAAACGCCTGCGTCGAGTTGGGATGTGCAGTAATGACATCAAAGCGGCAGGGATGTTCTAACCAGTGTGGATGTTCTGTCAAAAATTGTTCAGCAGTCTTGATCAGTTTCTGCTGTTTGTGTTGATCAATGCTATCCAGTGCGCCACCAAAATTGGCGTGTTTCCGATAGCGCACTTCGACAAATACTAGGGTGTCGTGTGCGAGCATAATTAGATCAATCTCTCCAAAGCGGCAAGACCAATTGCTGGTGATGTGCGTTAAACCTACATCGTTTAAGTAGTTTAAAGCATATTGCTCAACCGCTTGGCCAATTTTCATAGCTTCAGTCAATCTTGGCTTCTTTCAATGACTCAATCTGGCTATTATTAAATTGTGCCCAATACAGTAATCGTTCGATTCTTTGTTGTTTATTGAGTTGTAAATTACCGGTTAAGCCTGCTGAGCTACTGTTAGGTAATGCACGCAGTTGTTGTAACTGGCTGGCCAGTTGGTAGGCATCAGCGCCCATGGCATAAAAACGACCTAAGCTGCCCAATGCCTGTGGCCATTGATAGGTAATATGTTGGCGCGTCGGGTTATCGGTTTCAAGAAACCAAGGGATCTCGGTGAATTGTAAGCCGTTTAGCTCTGGGTAGATTTCAGCCGTCCCAGGATTAACTGCTGAAGTCGCGTAGATCGGTACATCGCCAGCATATTGGAAAGCCAGTGTTGGTTTGATTTGTCGGGCTTGTTGCGGGGTTACTGCCAAGAAAATGAAATCAATATCTTGGCGGCGTGCAGGCTGGGCTGCCACTTTCGTACCCAAGGTATTTTGCAGTTGTTTAGTGCGTTGCTCGCTGGCACGCAGTTGAAATAACTCAGCAATCTGCCCTGCTAATTCAACTGGGCGATCAATGTGCTGCGAAGCAATCATGTCGCCACCAAGGGCTTCCCAGTGTTCGGTGAAAGCGGCCAAGACACGATTGCCCCATTCGTTTTGTGGAACTAAAGCAGCGGCGCGACGCATGCCATCCTGCCACGCGCGGTTAGCGGCCAAACGCGCTTCATCTTCTGCAGCTAATCCGTATTGAAACAGCTGGCTGGGACCGTTTTGATGGTTGTCAGCGTAATTGAGCGCCAATGTGGGGATCGGTAATTGTGCGCGGCTGGCCAGCTGGCGTACCAAGGTTTTTTCCCATGGGCCAACCACAAGCTCAACCCCGTCTTGAGCGGCTTGCGCATAGAAAGCATCCATTGAGGCGATATGGCTGCTGTCATAAATACGGATGGACGGCACTGTTTGACCATTCGCTTGGGCGATGTAATGTGCAGCTAAGAATCCGTTGCGTAAAGCATCGACGACGTTCTGATTGGCATCTTCTGTGGGCAGCAGCAGTGCCAGTGTTTGAATGTTGTGCGCCTTCAATTGTTGCAGTTGTTGCAATGCTGAAGGCAGCAGCTTGGCTGCGGGATGCATGGGGTTATCAACAATCCACTGGTTGATGTCTGCTTGTTGTTGTTCGAGTGAGCTTGTGGCCTTAGTTAGACGCACCAACTCTAGCCAGCCGGCTAGGTCACTGTCACCGTTTTCCGCTAGCTCGGTACGAGGGAGTGCGCTCAGTAGCGTCCAAATAGTTTGATGGTTATCAAAAGCACTTTGGCCTTCGAGTAGAGGCGCGATATAGATGCGCTCACGCGCTGCAGCGCGTGGTTTGCCGCTGTCTTGTAGCGCTTGTGCTCGCACCAGCTGACTGCGTGTTTGCTGCACTAAAGGCATTTCACTTAAGCGCTCAAAGCTTGGGTGTTTAAGGGCTTTTAATGCGCTATTAGGTTGCTGCCGCACTAAGGCCAGTTCAGCTTCTAGGGTTTTAGCAAAAATGAACTGAGCCGGTGACGCATGACTGGTATCGATGCTTTCAAGGATTTTACGCGCACGCAGTGGTTGTTTTTGCTGCCACGCTAAATCCGCGGCGGCCAGGTATAGACCAACCGCTTGGCGGTCGGTTTCTTCTCCAGCGTGCTCTAACAGTTTGTCTAAATCGTTGTATTTGGTGGGCGGTAATTGTCCTAGCGTATTGCTGGGCGCGCTTGAGCAGGCCACTAACAGGGCCAATAAGCAAAGGGTCGAGAGTACGCGTAGCGGGGTTTTCATAGACAAGCAATCCAAGCACAATAAGATGAATGCTCTGATTGTACCCAAGCGCGGGCATTGGTGCGATCTTGTCATGCTAAATCAGGCTACAATAGTGCTTTATTTTTGTATCTTTGGAGTGTTTTGTGAGTGCATCCACACCTCAGCCGAAAGGGCTTGGCACATTGTATGTCGTCGCTACGCCCATAGGTAACCTTGATGACATCAGTGCGCGTGCGCTACGGATTTTAGCGGCGGTCAGTTTGATCGCTGCAGAAGATACGCGACATTCCACTCGGCTGTTACAGCATTTTGGTATACGCACGCCTTTGGCGGCCTGTCATGAACATAATGAGCGTGAAGAGGGTGGACGCTTTATTACCCGATTATTGGCTGGAGACGATGTCGCGCTGATTTCTGATGCAGGCACGCCGTTGATTTCTGACCCAGGGTATCACTTGGTGCGTCAAGCGCGTGCTGCTCAAGTAGTGGTGGTGCCTGTGCCTGGCGCTTGTGCATTAATTGCTGGGCTGTCTGCCGCAGGATTGCCTTCTGATCGTTTTGTCTTTGAGGGTTTTTTACCGGCCAAGCAAGTCGCGCGCTGCACAAGGCTTATGGCAGTTCAGCATGACCCACGCACGTTGATTTTTTATGAAGCACCGCATCGTCTATTGGATAGTGTTGCGGATATGTGTGATGTGTTTGGTGGCGACCGCTCTGCAGTGCTCGCTCGTGAACTCACGAAAACCTTTGAAACCATTCAAGACCTGCCTTTGCAGGCGTTGCACGATTGGATTGCAGCTGATACCAATCAGCAGCGTGGTGAGTGTGTTGTTTTGGTGGCTGGTTATCAAGAGCCTGCTGAAGCTTTAGACGTCTCGCTGGAAGCGCAGCGTGTGTTAACTCTGCTCATGGCTGAGTTGCCGCCTAAGCGTGCCGCAGCCATTGCTGCCGAGATTACTGGCGCGCGTAAAAATGCCCTGTATCAGTGGGCGTTAGACAATAAGCCTACTGAGCGGTAGTCGAGTAAAGTGCACGGCCTCTAGACCGTGGCTGAGTAACTGACGGATATTGGCATGCTCGGTTTGATTGGGCGTAGCGAGTACATATGTGTAATGCTCGGCAAACATCAATAAAGCATCTTGAGTGCTGAGTTGTTCCAGTTGTGCCAAACCCAGTATCTTGCAAGAGCCTTGGTTGCTACCTGTAGGATTATGTAACCCTGCATTATCAAACGTGCAGGGTGTGTAAGAGTAGTGCGAGTCAATAAAAGCTAAGGTGTCAGCAAAGCGGTGGCCCGGTTGTTTAATGGCGCATAAGAATTCAGTCAGTGGCATGATTTAGGCTGCACGATGTGCGGTGAGCGTGATTGAAACGGACTCTGAAAAGCGTAACGCATGCGGTTTATCGACTTCAACTTCGGCGTAGCGCACTTGTGCGTGACGCATTACGCAATCCAATACATCTTGGGTAAGACGCTCAAGTAGAGCAAAACGATTTTCTTCAACGTACTGAATGATCTCTTTGGTGATGGTGCGGTAGTTTAGTGCATGGTTAATGTCATTAATGTGTACGGCATCTTCAGCAGGATAGAACAGGGTGACGTTGATTAAAATATCTTGTTTATTGCGAATCTCATCTTCATTGATGCCGATGTAGGTGCGCAAGCGCAGATTTTTAATACGAATTCGCGCCATGCCGGGTTCTAAACGTGCCATAGATTAGTGACTCCGAATCAGTTGTAAGAACTCTTGGCGGGTGGTGCCTGAATTACGGAATGCACCGAGCATGGCAGAAGAGGTCATGACTGAGTTTTGCTTTTCCACGCCGCGCATCATCATGCACATATGTTTAGCCTCAATCACTACAGCTACGCCTGCTGCTCCGGTGACTTTTTGCACAGCATCGGCGATTTGTCGAGTTAGATTTTCTTGGATTTGTAGGCGGCGAGCATACATATCAACGATACGCGCGACTTTGGATAAGCCAAGCACTTTACCGGTTGGAATATACGCCACGTGCGCCTTGCCGATAAACGGCAGCATGTGGTGTTCGCACAATGAGTAAAGCTCGATATCGCGAACAATCACCATTTCATCACTGGCTGACTCAAACAGTGCACCATTGACGATTTCATCTAAGCTTTTCTCATAACCGTTGCATAGGTATTGCATGGCCTTGGCTGCGCGTTTTGGCGTATCGAGTAGCCCTTCACGCTGAGGATCTTCACCAAGACCAACAATAATCTCATGGTAGTGTTTGCTTAAGTCATCACACATTATCAGCTCTCCAAGCCAAGCATCATTTTAGATGCCGACCACCATTAACAGTAAGGGTTGTGCCTGTTACATAAGGCGTATCAAGTAAGTAACGTAGGCTTTGGTAAATAACGTCAGGGCCCGGTACTGTGCCCATTACGGATTTAGCCATCGCACGGCGTTGGTAATCTTCGTCATCATTGGGGTGCAGCATAATTAATGCGGGCGCTAGAGAGTTCACCTTAATATGCGGCGCTAAATGAGCTGCAAAGGATAGGGTGAGGTTGTCCATCCCCGCTTTACTGGCACTGTAGGCTATGCGCTTAGCGCTGCCTTTTCGAGTGATATCATCAGTGATATGGATGATATCAGCCTTGGCTGACTGCATCAGTAAAGGTGCACATTGCTGATTGATTAAATACGGTGCCAGCATGTGTACGTTGATCATTTGCGTAAAAGCATGCGCATCAGCCGTGTCTTCTGCTATCCATAATGAAGCATTATGGATGATTGCGCGCAACGCGGGCGTGGCTTCTTTCAGTTCGATGATAAAGTCTAAAATGCCTTGTTCAGTGGCAAAATCAGCTTGAATACATGTCACTCCAATCTGCCGCAGCTCAGTGACTTCAGCGCGCTCTTGTCGATAACTGATAATCAGCCTGTGCCCTGCCTCTAAAAAACATCGGACGCAATGCAAGCCCAGCCGTTGACTGGCGCCAGTGAGCAGAATGGGCGGGTTATCGCTCATTAGTTGGCTTTATCCTAATCAGTGGCGCGCAGCAATGTTTTATGTCAAGAATGCTGCGCTAAAGGCTGGTAAAGTTATACTAGAGTTGGCATTTGTACAACCTACAAAACATAGGTGAATAGCCTTTATTGCAGCGGTATTGTTTCTTGTTATGATGAAAACCATTCAAGACTATCTAAAAAACCCTACTAATTTTACTGATGAGGCGGTTGCAGAGCATGACGATTAATGTGGTGATTATTTCCGGCACTGTGTTTGGTGCGGCCGAAGAGGTAGCGCATCATGCGGCTGAATTATTGGCTGAGGCGGGCTTGAATGTCACCTATCAACCACGTATAGCGTATCCAGAGTTATTAGCTCTAGAGCCCGATGCCTTACTATTTGTGACGTCTACCACAGGAATGGGAGAGCTGCCAGAAAACCTGCAGCCATTTATTGATACGTTGCGCGAACAAGTGCCGCAGTGGAATGGCATGCTTGGTGGTGTGATTGCTTTGGGGGATGCCTGCTATGGAGAAGACTTTTGTGCGGGTGGTGAAGTGATTTGCGAGCTCTTTGCTGAGTTAGGTATTGTCGAGCTCCAAGATATGCTGCGTTTGGATGCCAGTGAGTCGGTCACTCCCGAGCGCGATGCTGAGCCGTGGTTGGCTGAGTTCGCTGCCAGTCTTTCAGTATAGGCGTCACAGTGAAGAAACCTCGCAATGCCCGCTATAAATCAAACCCTAAGCCTGCTCGCGTTGATAAGTGGCGTGCTCCGTCAGGTCAACCTGCTGAGCCTGAAAAGCTGCGTTTGTTGATGTTGAACAAGCCTTATGATGTCTTAACGCAGTTCACCGATGAGCAAGGGCGCGCCACGTTGAAAGATTATGTGCCGGTTACTGGTGTGTATCCCGCGGGTCGTTTAGATCGAGACAGTGAGGGCTTGGTTCTGCTCACCAATAGTGGGCGTTTGCAAGCGCGCATTGCAGATCCGCATTACAAATTATGCAAGGTGTATTGGGTGCAAGTTGAAGGGCAGCCGCAAGAGGAGCAATTACAGCGTTTGCGTGACGGTGTTGAATTAAAAGATGGTTTAACTGCTCCAGCGCACGTTGAGTGCATTGTTGAGCCGTCGTTATGGGTACGCACGCCGCCTGTGCGTGAACGTAAACATATTCCTACCGCATGGTTGCAGTTAACCATTTATGAAGGGCGTAATCGACAAGTGCGGCGCATGACGGCTGCGGTGGGTTTACCGACGCTACGTTTAGTGCGGGTGCAGATTGGCGACTGGCGGTTAACTGATTTGCCTAGTGGACAATGGCGTGAACTTGCAATGCCAAACGTGTGAGGGTAGAGCTGCGGTTGTTTTTTTGCTGTGAGAGGGCAGCCATTTGCACTGCCCTCTCTCCCTCATTGATTCAGTGCGTGATTAATACTCAGCGGTAATTACGGCAACACTTTTACTGACCACTTCACGCCATGCTTGGATAGTTTCAGTCGTGCTGTCTTTGTCATGCTCACGGATTGTTGTGGCTAAAGCATTAAACCATAGTGTGTAAAGTTCAGGTCGTATATTCATGCCTTGACGTGAGTGCGAGCAACCGAGTGCTTTAAGCTTGGTGCCAGGCATGCCGCGGGCATACAGTACTACGTTTAAAATGCCTTGGCGAAGGAGCAGTTTTTGTCCTGCCATATTGGTGTTAGCAAATTTGTCGCGAACTTCGGGCGAGCTGGCGAGAAAGTGATCATAAAATGAGTCGAAAAAACCATCGCTTGAACAGCAGCGGCCATAGCTCTGCATAACGATATCAGCAGCTTTCATCAAGTGTTTCCTTGGGAAGAGGTATTAAAATAAGTATGCGGTCGTGTGTTTGCAGGCTGAAAGGACGCTGCTTCAGAGTGCATGGATGGTGTTTTTACAAGCCTTTTACAGCAATCACTATGGTTTTAATAAGAAAACCAAATACACCAAGGCCTAAAGCAAAAAATAAAACTGCAGTGCCGTAACGGCCTGCTTTCGATTTTTTAGCTAAATCCCAAACTATAAAAGCCATAAATAATATCAAGCCGCCCACGAGCACGGTCATCATGATTTCTTCAAATACTTCAGTTTCCATGGCTATTCCAGTTGCTATAACAAGCGTACATAACGTTCTTGCGCTGTTATCAGTCAACAGCTGCACTTAACAGACTGAGTGGTCTCTATTTGAGTCACGCGGCATAAGTGTCAATATTATACGCCAAAAATATGGCAATGTAAGGCCGTAGGACTGCTTGGCGGCTAAGCTCTTGGTTCTATCTGCTCATGCGCAGTCTTCAGATTTATTCTCTTAAGTCTGTAAATGGGTGAGCGGTAAAGCGGTTGATAGCTGTACATGATTAAGTACGAAGCTTGAGCGAACGCTGGTTACGCCCTCGATGCGCGTGAGTTTCTCAAGTAAAAATTTTTGATAGTGATCCATGTCGGGGATTATAACTTTAAGCTGGTAATCTGCATCCATGCCAGTAATCAGGCTGCATTCGAGTACTTCTGGCCATTGGCAAATATGCGTTTGAAAGTTCTCAAAACGTTCAGGGGTGTGACGATCCATGCCGATTAATACATAGGCAGTTAAAGTCAGTCCGAGTTTCTTTCGATCAAGTAAGGCCACCTGCTTACGAATATAACCCTCGTCTTCTAGCGCTTTAACCCGTCTGGAGCAAGGGGATGCTGATAAGCCAATACGTTCAGCTAGTTCTTGATTGGAGAGGCGAGCGTCCTGCTGTAATTCGTGCAAAATACGTAAGTCATAACGGTCAAGTTTGTCCATGTGATCCTCTTTTTTAGCTGTTTCTGGTATTTTGCGATCAGGATTTGGTGCTTTATTGCTGTATATTGGTTTTTGTAGATATTTATTGCGAATATAGATGATTTTTAGCTGACTTTGCAATTTTTAACTAACGATTGTTTTGTACAATAAAGCCACGTTCACAGCTTGTATAGAGTCTATGCCCGCTAGCGCAGTCTTTACCGAGATTGCGCTGGAAAAATACCTTACCAGGCGTTTTTTCAGTATGTTCGGACACCTCATCCGGTGCTCGATTTAAGCAACAGCACAACTGTTGAGAAGGGCTAAAAAAGGAGCATCTGCAAAGATGGCTCCTTTTTTTATATGTACAATCATTGCGTTGTGCTCCGTCAGTCGTGATGCTGAATTGTCTAGATGAATAAGCGTTGCGACTCTGCGATAATTGCTCTGCATGTGTTTTTAGTAAGCTAAATAGAGGACGTAAAATGAGTGCTTTTCATGATTTAACACTTGCAGCGCTGGATGGTACAGCGCTGCCGTTGGCACAGTTTGAAGGTCGTTTATTGTTGGTTGTAAATGTTGCTTCTGCGTGTGGTTTGACGCAGCAATATATTGGCTTACAAGCACTCTATGAGCGGTATAAGGAGCAAGGCTTTAGCATTTTAGGCGTGCCGTGCAATCAATTTGGTAAGCAAGAGCCGGGTAGTGCGGAGGAAATTCAGGCATTTTGTGCTGAGCGTTTTGCGGTGACTTTTCCTTTAACTGAAAAGCTGCACGTTAATGGTGCCAGCAACCACCCTTTATATCGCTTATTGGCGGGTGAGGGTGCGGAATTCCCTGGAGACATTACGTGGAACTTTGAGAAGTTCTTAGTCGACGGTACAGGCCGTGTATTGGCGCGTTTTTCTCCGCGTACAGAGCCTGATGATCCGCAGTTGCTGCAACTGATTGAAGAGGCTCTGGCTGAGTAGAGTATTTGATCGGTGCTGTTGCCATTTAAAAAGGAGGCTTAAAGCCTCCTTTTATTTGCGGGTCAGAATGGACTTGATTATTGACCAAATAAACCAAAGGTTAAGCGATTCAACCAGCCACGTTTAGGCTGTTCGTCATCAATCGCCGTGCGTACGCTGTCAGGAATGTCTTCCTCGGCATTTTCATACTGACGAATCACATCTTTGCTGGCTTGTGTCTGTTGTGGACGTAAGTCGTCATTGCTACCGATAAAGCCCAAGGTGGCTTTGCTTAACCATGAGCGGTTATCAATATCTTTTTCTCGGGTTTTAAATGTGCCACTGGCTAAGCTTGGGTGTTCAGGGTAGTTCAGCTGCAAGGTTTTTAAACTGGTTTCAGCTAAATCATTGAGCGCTAAATGCTGGTAGGCCTCGGTCATAATGGCTAAACCATCACCGACCGCGGGTGTTTCTTGAAAGTTTTCGATGATATAGCGCCCACGGTTGAGTGCGGCCACGTAGGATTGGCGCTTGAGGTAGTAGTGGGCAACGTGCACTTCATAGGCGGCTAATAAATTGCGCAGGTAAATCATGCGTTGTTTGGCATCTGCCGCGTAACGACTATTAGGGTAGCGATTGGTCAGTTGCGAGAACTCATTATAAGAATCGCGAGCAGCACCAGGGTCACGCTGGGTCATATCTAACGGTAAGAAACGCGCTAATAAGCCGCGGTCTTGATCAAAAGACGCTAAGCCTTTCATGTAGTAAGCGTAATCAACATTGGCGTGCTGTGGGTGCAGACGAATGAAACGATCCGCCGAAGCGCGAACGGCTTCAGGTTCCATATTTCTGTAGTACGCATAAATCAGCTCTAATTGCGCTTGCTCGGCGTAACGACCAAAAGGATAGCGTGATTCTAAAGCTTTTAGTTTGTTGACCGCCGATGAGTAACTTTTGTTATCAAGATCGGTTTGCGCTTGTTCATAGAGCGCTGTTTCGCTTAGATTTTCATCGATTCCCTTGGACGCACAGGCGCCTAATAAGGTAAAAAGAGCGATAAATAGCAGGTGCCTTAGATGCATGATTGAGTACGCCGGTAAACGGTCGGCTGACTTGCAGTGAGCCGTCCTGTTATAGTGAACACCCCGAATCGTGATTCGGGGCAAATAATGCTGTATTTAACCACAAGCGTGCGCTTGAAACCAAAGCCTACGCATTCTCTGTTGATGAGTATGCCAACAAATACGAACGAAACAATTCAATTATACGCAAAAGTTCCGGCAGAGCTGAGTGGTCAACGCTTAGATCAGGTTGCTGCACAGTTGTTCCCGGAGCATTCCCGTTCACGCTTAACTGCTTGGATCAAAGAAAACCGTCTGACGGTTGACGGTCAACAATTGCGTCCGCGTGATACCGTTTATGGCGGTTCGCAGCTCCATTTGACTGCTGAGCGTGAGGCTCAGGGTGAGTGGGTTGCACAAGATATTCCATTGGATATCGTTTACGAGGATGAATACATTCTGGTGTTAAATAAGCCGGCAGATTTAGTGGTGCATCCGGCTGCTGGACATCCTGATGGTACTTTATTAAATGCGCTGTTGTTTCATGTGCCGGGTTTGATTGAAGTCCCTCGCGCCGGTATTGTGCATCGTCTTGATAAAGACACCACCGGTTTAATGGTCGTGGCGAAAACTCTTGAGGCGCACAAAAATTTAGTTGATCAGCTACAAGCGCGTAGCGTGGGTCGAACTTATGAGGCGATTGTTATTGGGGTGATCACCTCCGGTGGCACCATTGATGCGCCGATTGGTCGACATGGTCAGCAGCGTCAGCGCATGGCCGTGGTTGACAATGGCAAGGCTGCAGTCAGTCATTATCGTGTGTTAGAACGGTTCCGTTCACATACGCACACACGGGTAATGTTAGAGACCGGGCGTACCCACCAAATTCGGGTGCACATGACGCATGTTGGTTTTCCTTTAGTGGGTGATCCTGCCTATGGTGGACGTTTCCGCATCCCGCCGGCCATTAACCCGACGTTGCTCGAAACACTGAAAACTTTTCCTCGCCAAGCCTTGCATGCACGCTTTTTAGAACTTAAACATCCAGTCACAGGTAAGCGAATGAAGTGGGAGTCACCTTTGCCTGAAGATTTTGTCTGGCTGTTGACCTTGTTACGTCAAGATCGTGAAGCCTTTGTTGGGTGAGTACCCGATCTGTAGTCAGGCCATTGGATTGGCTAACGCCTGATTGGCCTGCACCGAAAAATGTACAGGCCTGTGTTACCACTTGCATGAGTGGTAAAAGTACACCGCCCTTTGCGCACTTTAATTTAGGTGAGCATGTGGGTGATGCCCTTCAGGATGTACAGCGTAACCGTCGATATTTAGCGGATGCGTTAGGCTGTCGGCCGACGTGGCTGAATCAAGTACATGGCGATCGTGTCGTTACGGCTGATGCTGAGCAAGTATTAAGCGCTGATGCGAGTGTGAGTCGTGAAATAGGCCTTGCCTGCTGCATCATGAGTGCGGATTGTTTGCCGGTGTTGTTTACTGATCAGTCCGGTTCTTGTGTGGCTGCGGCGCATGCTGGCTGGCGCAGTTTAGTGGCGGGGGTATTGGAAAATACCGTGACCTCTATGCGTATTGCACCGCAACAGATTATTGCCTGGCTGGGGCCTGCGATTGGCGCTGATGCGTTTGAAGTGGGTGGCGAAGTACGCGAAGCATTTATCCTGCAGCATCCGCAGAGTGAGCAAGCTTTTGTTCCAAGCATCAATCAAGGCTGCTGGATGGCTGATATTTATCAGTTGGCGCGTCTACGTTTGGCCGCTTGTGGCGTGACGGCGGTGTATGGTGGTGGTCTGTGTACTGTCACTGATCCACGTTTCTATTCTTACCGCCGCCAGGCTGTGACAGGGCGTTTTGCCAGCTTGGTATGGATGACTGAACGCGCTTAAGTTTAAGCGGGCGTCATCATTCTTTGTCACTGGGTGAGTCGCCTGTGCTGTAACGGTATTCCCCGGTAAAACATCGCTGCATTAATTGTAGTCATGTCAATAACTCAACCTTTCGGTTGATGTATCGCCGCGCCTGTTACTTTATGTTTACAGCATACCAACAAAAACAATGGGTGTTGAAATGTTACAAACACGTATTCTGCCTTCCGCTAAGAATGCACATGCCTCCCCGTTATTGATCAAAAGTTTATTGTTGTCTGGGGTGCGCTACGAGAAAAACCGTGAAATCGTTTACCGTGACCAATTGCGTTACAACTACGCCACTTTCGTTGAGCGGGTTGCACGCTTGGCCAATGTGCTCACCGAGATGGGCGTTAAGGCTGGCGACACTGTTGCGGTGATGGATTGGGACAGTCACCGTTATCTGGAGTGTATGTTTGCCGTGCCGATGTTGGGTGCTGTGTTGCACACCATTAATGTGCGCTTATCGCCTGAGCAAATTCTCTACACCATGAACCATGCCGATGACCGCTTTGTGCTGGTCAACAGTGAGTTTGCGCCTTTGTACGCTGGATTGGCTGGTGCTTTGACAACGGTTGAGCGCACCTTGTTGCTCAGTGATGCAGGGTCGCCAGCAGTTGAGCTGCCTGACTCTGTCGGTGAGTATGAAGCATTGCTGGCGGCGGCTAAGCCCAGCTATCGCTTTGCCGATTTCGATGAAAACTCAGTCGCCACAACCTTTTATACCACCGGTACCACGGGCAATCCTAAAGGCGTTTACTTCACCCATAGGCAGCTGGTTTTACATACGGTGGCCATGGCCTCAGTGATTGGCAGCGTTGACAGTGTGCGTTTATGCGGTACAGACGATGTGTATATGCCGATTACTCCGATGTTTCATGTGCATGCTTGGGGTATGCCGTATGTCGCCACTATGTTGGGTTTGAAGCAAGTCTATCCGGGTCGTTATGATCCCGAGCTGCTGATTGAGTTATGGGCGCGCGAGAAGGTGACGTTTTCGCATTGCGTACCGACCATCGTGCAAATGTTGCTGGGTGCAAAAGCTGCACAAGGGAAAGATTTTAAAGGTTGGCGGCTGATTATTGGCGGTAGCGCTTTGCCGCGAGGCTTGTATGAGGCTGCGGCTGCGCAGGGTATTCAATTGACTGCCGCCTATGGCATGTCTGAAACCTGTCCGTTGATTTCTTGCGCCATGCTCAATGAGCAACTGCAAGCGGCGAGTGAGGATGAGCGAATCACCTACCGGATTAAGGCGGGTGTCCCTGTGCCGTTAGTTGAGGCCGCTTTAATGGATGAAGAGGGGAACTTTTTGCTGCACAACGGCGAGCAGCAAGGCGAGCTGGTTTTGCGTGCGCCGTGGCTGACCCAGAGTTACTTCCGCGAGCCCGAGCAAGGTGAAGCCTTATGGGAGAATGGCTGGATGCACACCGGTGATGTCGCTACTATTTGCGAAATGGGCTTTATTGAAATCCGTGATCGTATCAAAGATGTGATTAAAACCGGTGGTGAGTGGGTGTCATCGTTAGAGCTGGAGGATCTGATCAGTCGCCATCCATTGGTGCAGGAGGCCGCGGTGCTTGGTGTGCCTGATCCGCAGTGGGGCGAGCGGCCTTTTGTGATGCTGGTCACGCGTTCAGGTGCGCAGCTGGATGCGCGTGATATTAAAGCGCATCTTAAGCCCTTTGTTGAGCGCGGAGAGCTCAGTAAATGGGCGGTACCCACGCAGGTAGCAGTTGTTACTGAAATACCCAAGACCAGTGTTGGTAAATTGGATAAGAAGCGCATCCGTCAGGAGCTGGCGCAGGGTCCTGCGGACAGTTCGCTATTTCTTTCTACCCTGTAAGTGGCGGGTGGGTTGACTTGTAAATATGACTTATGGGTCATAGGTTTAGTTGGCATACTTGCTGCTTTAGGTTATAGATAGAATGTGTCAATGAGTTTAAAGCCGCCGATTCAGAGCGGTTCGCAAGGCAAATCAATCTTTTGGTTGACGCAGCTTTGAAAAATGGTTGGTTATACTGCCAACAGCCAAAATAACGTATGGAGTTGCATTAATGACTACAACAAACCAGCAATTATGGCGCATGGCAAAGCTGCCATTGGCCGTGAGCTTAGCTTCAGTGTTGGCTGCACCAGCCTCCGCAATCACTTTTAATATCGGTGAAGTTGAAGGGTCTTTTGATTCTTCTTTGTCTGTTGGTGCGAGCTGGTCGACTGCTAAGCGCGATATGGATCTTGTCGGTAACGCCAATGGCGGTAAAGGTTTCACGCAAACCGGGGATGATGGACGCTTAAACTTTCAACGTGGCAAAACCTTCTCGCAGATTTTCAAAGGTTTGCATGACTTAGAATTAAAGTACAAAGACACTGGTGTCTTTTTACGTGGTAAGTATTGGTACGATGCCGAGCTGCAAGATGGCAATCGTCCATTTAAAGATATTAGTAATAACGGCCGCAAAGAAGGCGCTAAAACCCGTGGTATTGAGTTGTTAGATGCGTTCGTTTACCACAACTATGCGATTGCTGATCAGCCAGGTACCGTGCGTTTAGGTAAGCAGGTGGTGAGTTGGGGTGAAAGTACCTTTATTTTGAATGGTATCAACTCGATTAACCCGATTGATGTATCAGCATTCCGCCGTCCTGGCGCAGAGCTGAAAGAAGGTCTGATTCCAGTCAACATGTTCTTTGTTTCACAGAACTTAACTGACCAGCTGTCGATGGAAGCCTTTTACCAGCTGAGCTGGAAGCAAACTGTTGTGGATAACTGCGGTACTTTCTTCTCAAGTGCAGATGTGGCTGCTAATGGCTGCAATGATAACTATAATATTTTGAATCGTCAGTTGACAGATGCACTTGTTGGGATTGATAAAAATAACTTGGCTGGTCCAGCAGGCTTGGCTGGTTTAGGGGTTGGGTATTCAGCACAAGAAGGCTTGATGGTTCCCCGTGGTAAGGATAATACTGCTCGTGATAGTGGCCAGTGGGGTATGGCGTTGCGTTGGCTCGGTGATAATACCGAGTATGGCGCGTATTTCATGAATTACCACAGTCGTACACCGTTTTTAAGTATGCAAAATACTCAGATGAGCATGCCTATGGTGGGTAATATAGCTGCCGGAGGTAATGCATTTATAAATGTTAGTGGTGCTAGTGGTCTGCCAAATGGGCACCCGCTCAAGGAAGGGTTAAGAGGTCTTGGAGGCGCTGCTGTATTGGTGGGTAACGGTAATTACTTTATGGATTATCCAGAAGATATTCGCCTATATGGCTTAAGCTTCTCCACAACTTTACCTACAGGCACTGCGTGGCAGGGTGAAATAAGCTACCGACCTAATGCGCCTGTACAAATTAACACTCAAGATATGACATTGAAATTAGCGACAGGTATTGGTGGTTCGTTAAGTTCTTTACGCCCAGGCGGACCTGATATTGCTGGTGCTTTGGCGCAAGGAGGTAATATTCATAGTGGTTATGACCGTAAAGAAATTACTCAAATTCAAACCACTTTTACTCACTTCTTTGATCAGGTTCTCGGTGCAAGTCGTGCAACGGTAGTGGGAGAAGTTGGCTTCACTCACGTGGGTGGTGTAGGCGATACTCGCTACGGACGTGACGCTATTTATGGCTCTCCAGCCAGTATTATTCCTGATAGTCCAACATCTGCACAAGCCAACGGCTATCACGGCTTCACAACCTCTAACTCATGGGGCTACCGTGTTCGCGGTATCCTAGATTACAGCGACGTGTTTGCTGGCATTAACTTGCACCCGAACATGGCGTTCTCGCATGACGTTGATGGCTATGGCCCGAACGGTCAGTTTAACGAAGGCGCTAAAGCGATTAGCTTTGGTCTCGATGCTGATTACCAAAACACCTACACCGCGGCGCTGTCGTACACCAACTTCTTTGATGGTCGTTACAACACTTTGACCGATCGTGACTTTGTTTCGATGAGTGTTGGCGTAAACTTCTAATCACTGCGTGCGGTGCTGAATGTTTAGCACCGCACATTGTGTGTCTCCCAATTTATCTTCACTTTTAGGAAGACTAAAATAATGAAAACAAACAAAACCCTAATGCAGACTGGTACAGCGTTTTTATTGTCGCTGTTTGCTGCCAGTGTAATGGCTGCTGTTTCACCAGACGAAGCAGCAAAACTCGGTACAACTTTAACCCCGTTCGGCGCAGAAAAAGCCGGTAATGCTGACGGTACAATTCCTGAGTGGACCGGTGGTTTGGCCACCAATGCTGCTGCTGTAGATAGCAACGGCTTTTTAGGCAACCCGTTTGCTGGTGAAAAACCACTGTTTACCATTACGGCAGCCAATGCTGAGCAATACAAAGACAAGCTCACCCCTGGCCAGTTGGCGATGTTTAAGCGCTACCCAGAAACCTACCGTATGCCTGTGTACACCACACACCGTTCGGTTGGCATGCCTGCGGAAGTGGCTGAAGCGACAAAAAATAACGCGCTACATACCAATATGGTACAAAGCGGTAATGGCCTAGAAAACTTCGGTGTTGCCAATGCTTTCCCTATCCCTAAAACGGGTTTGGAAGTGATTTGGAACCACATTACGCGTTACCGTGGCGGCAGTGTTAAGCGTTTTGTAACCCAGGCGACACCGCAAACCAACGGTTCTTACTCATTGGTGTACTTCAGTGATGAGTTTGTTTTCCCAAATAAACTTAAAGATTACGATGCGAGCAAGCCAAGTAACATTCTCTTTTACTTCAAGCAACGTGTGACAGCACCGTCACGTTTAGCGGGTAACGTGCTGTTGGTTCACGAGACTCTCGATCAGATTAAAGAGCCACGTATGGCGTGGTTGTACAATGCCGGTCAGCGTCGCGTGCGTCGTGCACCACAGGTCTCCTATGACGGTCCAGGTACCGCAGCAGATGGCTTGCGTACTTCCGATAACCTCGATATGTACAATGGTGCACCAGATCGTTACGAGTGGAAGCTCAATGGTAAGAAAGAGATGTATATTTCTTACAACAACTACGAGCTGGATTCTCCAAAACTTAAATATGATGACATCATTAAAGCCGGCCACATCAATCAAGATTTAACCCGTTATGAGCTGCACCGTGTATGGCATGTGACTGCGACCCTGAAAGCAGGTGAGCGTCATATCTATGCAAAACGTGATTTCTACATTGATGAAGATTCTTGGCAAGCAGCCGCCATTGACCATTACGATGGTCGTGGCAACTTGTGGCGTGTCGCCGAAGCGCACGCGCTGCAATACTACAATAAGCAAGTACCTTGGTATTCATTGGAAGCACTGTATGACCTGCAATCAGGTCGTTACCTTGCTCTAGGTATGAAGAACGAAGAGAAGCAGTCTTACGAGTTTGGTTCTGTGGCTACCTCGGGTGACTTCACGCCTTCAGCACTGCGTCAAGCGGGTGTGCGTTAAGCATTCGCTGAGCGGCGTGAGCTAATTTAGGTCGCGCCAATCAATTAAAAAGCCAAGCAGGTTTACTTGCTTGGCTTTTTTGTGTCTGGAGTAACAGTCAAATGTGTCTAGCAGGCTGTAGATAAAAAAAGACCCGCACAAGTGCGGGTCAAAACCGTGTTTAGCCTGATGAGGAGATAACTTAAAAAACCGACCTGTTGATTCTTTAGTTACCAGCTGATCTTGCGATCAGTGGAGTCAATGATAATGATTCTTATTATTAAGTCAAGCTTTTCACTCTAAGTTTTTAAAAAATATAGATTATGATGTGTTCTGACGGCAACAGCTAAGCGAGTCTGCTTGCTTTGCGCGCAAAGCTATAAGCTGTCAGCAGTGTGCTAAGCTACGCGCCTGTTTGATAATGAGTTGTGTGCTATGAGTAAGAGTGAAAATCCAATTTTTAAGGTAATCTTTGTCAATCAAGGCCAAGTTTTTGAAATGTATGCCAAAGCAATTTATCAAAGTGATCTCTGGGGTTTTTTAGAAGTTGAAGAGTTCGTCTTTGGTGAACGCACACAGGTTGTGGTTGATCCCAGTGAGGAAAAGCTGAAAGCACAATTTGAAGGGGTGATCCGCAGCTATGTGCCGATGCATGCCATTGTGCGCATTGATGAAGTTGAGCGTCTAGGTGTGGCGCGTATCAGTGAAGCAGCGGCGGGTAATGTCATGCCGTTTCCGATGCCGGTACCGGCTAAGTAATGTCAACTCAGCGTGTTTGGCTCAAACATCAACGCACAATTTGTAGTGCGCTGATGTTGAATAAGTGACTCAGGCTCAATGCCTTCATGGTTTCCCCTGCAGTTGATGGGTGTTTGTTTCTGGGTTTAGCCGATGGCAAGTGTGCTGAAGCATAGCGTATAACCAGCACACCATTTGCCGGGAGTATTGCGACCGGACAAATACCTGCTTCTATTTCTCTATATAGTTTTCGCCAATGACCTCGCCCGTTGCATCAATAGCTTTACTGGACGGGAATTTGTAGGATGCAAATCGAACAGCAACGACTGACAAAGCTAATAAGAATATCCCGCCGCATAGGTAAAGCAGGCCAATATCTGGTGCCTTATGATGTGATACATCACCAATGAGATAGCGAGTTAAAGCGGTAATTGCAATGTAAAGTAGAAATCGAATTGGGAGATGATTGGTTTTAAAGTAGATGCCTACCATCGCACCCAGTTCTAGATAAATGAACAACAGTAAAATGTCATCGACACTTGCTGTGCCCTTTCCAACCATTTCTACAAATGCCATTACCGAAGCACACGCAGTAGCCGCACCGATGGCGAACAGCCCTAAATAATGGAAACCTTCGACTAAAAAATTGCCAATCGAATTGGCTTGCTTGTGCATTCGCTCGCGACTCTGCTCTATCCACTTCATACTATGTCTCCCCAGAAAATCTAGTGATGCCAGAGAACCTAAGCCAAAAAATACGGCAAGGTTGTGTTAGTAATGAACTGTTGGTCTTAAAATAAATCCTTAGCATCGTGCCCAAGCCGTAATGCCGTTGATGACAAATAGTGCAAGGTCATGAAAAGCGTCTACTAAAGGTTTGCCCGCTGAGTCTGCATGCTTGTGCAAGTGTGCGCGAGTTTTTTCTGCCCAGTTGTATTTCAAAAGGTATGCTCTTAAAGTCGAGTGGTGAGCATAGCAAAATCGAACTCTTTGTAAAATGTACGTTGCTCGCTAAGTGTTCAGTGGTGCAAGTAATGCAGTAAGCGTCGCGTCATCTAAGCGGCTGCTGACACTTGCGCCACCATCGAGAATGCTGCTGGCCAGCTCTGCTTTGTGTCGTTGTAACTGTTGGATCTTCTCTTCGACACTACCACGGGCAATCAGTTTATAAACAAATACCGGTTTGCTTTGCCCGATACGATAAGCCCGGTCGCTGGCTTGTGCTTCGCTGGCGGGATTCCACCATGGATCAACATGGATCACGGTATCTGCAGCGGTTAAATTTAAACCGACCCCACCGGCTTTGAGACTGATTAAAAAAACCGGTACTTGCTCAGCTTGGAAACGCTCGACAGGCGTGCGTCTATCCGTAGTTTGTCCAGTCAGTTGTACAAAGGGAATACTCGCTTTGTTGAGTTCGTCGGCAATCAAAGCCAGCATACTGGTGAATTGTGAGAACACTAGAATACGTCGACCTTGCGCAGTAAAAGTCGTGAGCATTTCGATTAAATGTAGGATCTTTGCTGAAGCGTGGCGGGTGTATTGTTGTGCATCCTCCTCGCTCAGTAGACGTAAATCACAGCAGACTTGGCGCAGTCGCAGCAATGCTTCCAGCACGACAATATGGCTGCGCGCAACACCAACACGCTGGATCTCATCACGGACTTTTTTGTCCATGGCTAAGCGCAGGGTTTCATAACGATCACGTTGTGCGCTGGTTAAGTCGATCAATTGGGTGATTTCTGTTTTTGCTGGCAACTCACGGGCGACTTGTTGTTTGGTGCGTCTTAAAATAAACGGTTTGAGGCGGCTTTTAAGGTGGGTTAAGCGCTGCTCGTCCGCCTGTTTCTCAATCGGCGTTCGGTATTGGCGAGTAAAGCTTTTGTTATCGCCGAGCCAGCCTGGCATGAGAAAGTTAAATAACGACCACAATTCACCTAAGTTGTTTTCTAGGGGTGTGCCGGTTAAACAGAGTCGTTGTTGTGCTCGCAGTTGAGACACACAGAGCGCGGCTTTGCTGCGCGGATTTTTAATGGTTTGCGCCTCATCGAGTACCACAAGGTGCCATTCGTGTGCCAGTAGATGCTGGCTGTCACGCGACACTAGCGCATAGGTGCTGATAACAATGTCAGCCTCTGCAATCTGCGCAAATAATCGATGGCGCTGCTGGCCGTGCAAGGCCAGCACCTTAAGTTGTGAGGTAAAGCGTGCGGCCTCATCCTGCCAGTTGGCAATCAAGCTGGTTGGCATAATGATCAGAGCAGGGTTCTGCAAGCGTTGCGCATTTTTTTCACTGAGAATATGAGCCAAGGTTTGTAAGGTTTTGCCTAAGCCCATATCGTCGGCCAGAATGCCGCCCATGCCCGCTTGCATCAGGTTTTGCAACCAGGTCAGGCCTTCGTGTTGGTAGTCTCGTAAGCTGGCATTGAGTCCTTCTGGAATGGTGCTTAAGGTTTGCCATGGTTGTGCCAGCCGTTCGGCTAATGCTTGAATTTTTTCGCCACCTTGCCACTCAATGCCTTGAGCTTGTAGCTGGGTTAAACGCGTCGCTTCTTGGCGTGGTAAGCGCAACGTGTAGTCATCGCTGAGCGCCTCACGCATATACAGTTCGCTTAAGCTGCTGAGTACTGGACGGATGCGTGCATAAGGTAAGGCCACACGTTGGCCGAGCTTTCCGATGTGGACCAGCACCACGTCATTGTCGTCACGTTGTTCTAGATAATTAGGATTAAGTAGTTTTGGTGATTGGCGAATCAGTTGTAATAAAATGGGCAGCAAACTGATGACTTTACCGTTGACCTCGATGCCAAGCTCCAGCGCAAACCAGTCTAAGCTGGGCGACTCTTCAATCGTGGCGAACCAGTGATCAACGGTTAATAAATTAAAGTGAAACTCTGGCAGCAGCAAGGTGCGCCAGCCTTGCTCGCGCAATGTGGCTAAAGGCTGTTGCATAAAAGCCAGCCATGCTTGTTCATTGGCCAGTTCATAAGCATCGCCAGCACTCTCTGGCACGGCATCACTGCGGCGTAGTGATAGCTGCCAGCCCAGCATTCTTAACTGTTCACGGCATTGATGCTCAAAACCTAAATCACGCGTAATGCGCAGACGCTGGTAAGGGCCGATGCTGGCGAGGAAGTTTGCTGTCGGTTTGCCGCTGCAGAGATGACCTTGGTAGTCGAATGCCAGTGCCGCGCGATGCTGTACGCTGGTTAACATGCGTGCGCTGCGTGTGTCGTAACGTTTGATGGTTACGCTGCCAAAGGTCAGTTGTGCGGTTGGTTGCTGTACAGGTGCGTCAATGATCTGTAATGCTTGAGCGGGTTGTTGTTGAGGCTGGCCGTTGGAGGGACATAAGATGTTTGCTGGCGCTTGGCCTTGTTGTTGTCTGTATTCAAGGGTCAGCAGTGCGGCAACTACATGTTTGCAGTTGTAACCCACGTAGCATGAGCAACGGCCATTGATGTCGTAATAATTGCTTTGAGCCAATAGAGTTATTGTTTGTAGATACGTTTGCCCTGCAGAACCTTTGCACTGTGCTGTTAACGTGCAATTTTGCAACTGTAAGACAGTGCTGCGTCCTTGTTCGGCATATTTTTTGCCACGCTGAAAGTCGCCAAGCTGAATGGCTTGACGCCATTGCGAACACTGGAGATTTTCGATGTCGAGAGTATTGGGCATAGGTACGTAAGATCTAAGTAAGCGGGGTAGTATGGCATAAGCCAATCAGCTGTTGTGCTGAAGTCTGTACAGGGTAAACTCGCATTTGAGTTGAATGTTAAAGAACCTCGAGTGTGTCGCGTCTATGACAGTTGCAGTGATTCAAATGGTCTCCGGCGAGAATATTGCTAAGAATCTTGCTGATGCGCGCATCTTACTAGAGCAGGCGGCAGAAAACGGTGCACGTTTAGCCGTGTTGCCAGAAAACTTTGCTGCGCTGGGTAAAATAAATGTTGCGCAAATTGCAGCCCTTGAAGCACAGCAACACGGCCCCATCTTATCTTGGTTGGCACAGACTGCGCGCGAGCTGGGATTATGGATTGTTGGCGGAACGGTTCCGCTGCTGCCTCTTGGTCAAGCCGAGGCTAAACCTTGCGCCAGTTCTTTATTGTTTAATGCGCTGGGCGAGTGCGTTGCACGTTACGATAAATTGCATTTATTTGATGCGGCGGTCGGTGACCAGCAAGGCAGCTATAAAGAATCAGAGCGTTATAGTCGGGGACAGCATTGCATTGTGGTGGATACACCTGTCGGGCGCTTGGGCATGACAATCTGTTACGATTTGCGCTTTCCAGCGTTATACGCTGCATTACGTGAGGCGGGTGCTGAGTTGATTAGCGTACCATCGGCTTTTACTGCATTGACCGGCGCTGCGCATTGGCAGGTTTTATTACGTGCCCGCGCCATAGAAACTCAGTGCTTGCTGCTGGCGTCGAACCAAGGTGGTATGCACGCGTTAGGGCGTGAAACCTTTGGTCATTCGGCGATTATTGATGCATGGGGTACGGTATTGGCTGAGTTGCCGACAGGTGCCGGCTGTGTGACTCATGCTTATCCGCGCGCGGAGCAAGCGGCGATTCGCCAACGTATGCCAATATGGCAACATAAACGATTTTCTGTCGCGCAGTTATCGCGTGCAGACACAGAGGATAGATAATGAGTGATTTGTTAGCCAGCGCCAGTTCCGTTTTGTTGGCGCCGACGGGTTTAGGCATAGAGCAGTTATCCAGTGTGTTCAGCGCGTTGGCTGGACCTGGGATTGATGCCGCTGATTTGTATTTTGAAAATCGTATTTCTGAAGCGTGGGTGTTGGAAGAGGGCATCGTTAAAGAGGGCAGCTTTAGCCTTGATCAAGGTGTTGGCGTGCGGGCTTTGGCGGGTGATAAAACTGGATTTTCTTATAGTAATGCATTGACCTTACCGGCTCTTTTACAGGCCGCACAAGCCTCGCGTAGCATTGCTCAGTCGGGTCAGCAGGTGCAGCCGATTGCTATTCAGGCTGTTGCGCATACGCCTTTATACCCTGCGGATAATCCGCTTGAGGTGATCAGCCGCGAAGAGAAAGTTGCCCTGCTAAAGAAAATTGATGTGGCGACGCGCGCATTGGATCCGCGTATTTGTCAGGTGACGGTGAGTTTGACCGGTTCTTGGCAGCAGGTTTTAGTGGCGACTCTGGATGGGCGTTTGGCTGCTGATGTGCGACCGTTAGTACGTTTTAACGTCAGCGTCATTATTGAACATAATGGCCGGCGTGAGCGTGGCAGTGCGGGCGGTGGTGGACGTACCGATTACCGTTATTTTTTAGAGCAAGATCGCACCATGGGGTATGCGCGTGAAGCGGTACGTCAAGCTCAGGTCAATCTTGAAGCGATTGCAGCACCTGCTGGTACGTTACCAGTGGTGCTTGGCCCAGGTTGGAGTGGCGTATTGCTGCACGAGGCCGTCGGTCATGGCTTGGAGGGTGACTTTAACCGCAAAGGCAGTTCGGCTTATAGCGGTAAAGTAGGGCAGCAAGTGGCTTCTTCACTGTGTACCATTGTTGATGACGGCACCTTAGTGGGGCGTCGTGGCTCATTGAGTATTGATGATGAGGGCTCGCCGAGCCAATGCAATACGCTGATTGAAAAGGGTGTGTTGCGCGGTTATATGCAAGACACCATGAATGCGCGCTTAATGGGTGTTGCCGTAACCGGTAATGGTCGTCGGGAATCCTATGCCCATGTGCCGATGCCGCGCATGACCAATACTTATATGTTGGCTGGTGAAAGCGATCCAGAAGAGATTATTCGCTCGGTCAAACGCGGTATTTATTGTGCCAATTTGGGTGGCGGGCAAGTGGACATTACCAGTGGTAAGTTTGTTTTCTCGACCAGTGAAGCCTATTTAATTGAAGACGGTAAAATCACCGCACCCGTCAAAGGTGCGACTTTGATTGGTAATGGCCCAGAAGCCATGCGCCAAGTGTCGATGGTCGGTAATGATTTAGAGTTAGACAGTGGTGTGGGTGTCTGTGGTAAAGCGGGGCAGTCCGTGCCCGTTGGTGTCGGTCAGCCGACGTTGAAAATTGATGGCATTACAGTCGGCGGTACGGGCAGTTAAGTGAGCCTTCAGCCGATCTGTTGCTGAACTACAGATCGGCTGAAAAGAATGGGTTTATTTCAAACCTAAGCGTTGCTCGTCTAAGTCACGTAAGTACTTGAAAATTTTACGTGAGGCGGTTGGCGTTTTATTACGTGCCAGCTCGTGTTGAGCGTGGCGAATTAAGCTACGCAACTGCTGAATATCCGTATCGGGGTAGTCTTCGACAAAGCTTTGTAGCGCCGTGTCACCCTCTTCAATAAGACGGTTGCGCCAGCGCTCTAAAGCATGAAAGCGGTTGTTGTATTCACGGGTTTGACTGTCCGCCAAGTTCATCGGCAGCATAATCGCGTCAATATCGTGATTGCGTAGTAGCTTACCGAGGAATTGCGAATGGCGCTTGCGGGCAATATGGGCAGTGTGTTTACAGGTTTCGTCGAGTGCTCGGCGCAGTTCATCACTGAGCGGCATTTTATTGAGTAGGTCGGGCTTAAGGTCAGCAAGACGCAAGCCCAGCTGTTGCAGAGCCAGCATTTCACGTTTGACTTGTGATTTGCTTTTTTCTTCGTCCAGCGAGTCGTCGAGATAGTCAGACATAACGGTGTTCCAATCAATTAGGACGCCATGATAACAGAGCAAGACCGATACTTTGCTAGGGTCTTGTAAAAATGCTTTGGAGTAACTATGAGTGTAAGTGAAAGTGTCGGCCCACAAGCGTTACCAGAACTAAAAAATCAGGTGGCTAAGATTCTTGCGGTAGCGAAGCAGCAAGGGGCCAGTGCCTGTGAAGTATCGGTCTCGGTACAGCAAGGTTTATCCACCAGCGTGCGGCAGAGGGAAGTGGAAACGGTTGAGTTTAATCGTGACCAAGGTTTTTCGATTACCGTGTATCACGGCCAGCAAAAAGGTTCAGCCAGCACGACTGTTGCGGGTGATGCAGCGATTGCCGAAACGGTTGCAGCGGCATTGGCCATTGCAAAATATGCATCACCTGATGAGTTTGCCGGTTTGGCCGATGAGCAGCTGATGGCGCGTGACTTTCCTGAATTGGACTTATGGCATCCATGGGATTTGAGTCCTGCGCAAGCGATTGATTTGGCGCTGGAGTGTGAGGCTGCGGCGTTTGCCACTGACTCACGGATCAGCAATGCTGACGGTACCAGTGTGAACAGTGATGTCGGTTGTAATGTATACGGTAACAGCCATGGTTTGATTGCCGGTTATGCCGGCACTCGGCACAGTCTCAGTTGCGTGATGATCGCCGAAGCTGATGGACAAATGCAGCGTGATTATTGGTATGACTATGGCCGTCGTGCTGATCTGCTCAGCGATGCTGCGACGATCGGACGTATCGCGGCTGAACGCACTGTGAGTCGTTTAGGCGCGCGTTCTGTACCAACGTGTGATGTGCCGGTGCTGTTTGCTGCGGAGTTATCCGCAGGCTTGTTCGGCAGCCTCTTAGGTGCAATCTCCGGCGGTAATCAGTACCGGAACTCTTCATTTTTGGTCGGGGCTTTAGGGCAGACTTTATTTCCGGAATGGTTAACCTTAGATGAGCGTCCATTGCTTAAAGGCGGTCTGTCGAGCAGTGCGCTGGATGGTGATGGCCTTGCTACATATGCTAAATCGTTTATTGAGCAAGGTGTGCTGACCAACTACATGCTCAGTACCTATTCGGGCCGTAAGTTAGGTATGCCTAGCACTGCTAACGCAGGCGGCGCGCGCAATGTGTTTGTCACCCATGGGGATGATGATCAAGCGGCTTTGTTGAAGAAAATGGGGCGCGGATTGTTGGTGACCGAACTCATGGGCCAAGGCCTGAACATGGTCACCGGTGATTACTCGCGCGGTGCTGGCGGTTACTGGGTGGAGAATGGCGCGATTCAGTTCCCTGTGCAAGAAGTGACGATTGCCGGCAATATGCGCGATATGTTTAAACAGATTGTCGCCGTCGGTAATGATCTTGATCACCGTGGCAGTATTTGTACGGGCTCGGTATTGATTGAGCGGATGAAGATTGCTGGTAGTTAGCCTATACCCTTTATAAGCTACAGCACTGGGTTTGCAGTGCTGTAGCGTATGGGTTAATGAGGCGAGACAAAACTTAAGGTGTAATTGACTACGCCGCCGCTGGGCTCAAGTATTTCTAAGGCAATATGAATTGGCGTTTGCGGAGGCATTTGGCTTTGCCCGGCCAATTCGCCACCGAGATATTCCTGCGGCTTAAATAAGCGACTGGCTAAAGGCTTACCTTGCTGATCAGAAAAGATGAGCTCCAAGAGCGGAAAGGGTTGGGCGAAAGACGCGCGGTTGTAAATAATCGCATCAACCAATAAAGCGCCGCTAAAGTCAGGGTGATTGCGTACGATTAAGTTGCTGCTTTTAATTTGTTGCACATCCACTTTAGATGGTAGCTGGCAATCAATCAGTGGACACACAGCTTCAAGCCAAGGACGTGTATTGTCTTGGCGTGCCAGTTGAGCAAAATTGTTGTAAGTGTATTGACCCAGTAGCAAAAGAATCGCGCAGATATTTAATGCACCCCATGCCAGCCAACGTCGCCAAGGGCTTTTTTTCGGTTGCCAATCAAGGCGTAAAGGCCCATCAGTAAAATCAGGTAACTGGCCGTTCATGGGCAGAGGTTCCATGCGCACCGGCTCTTTAGTCGCGTGGAACTGTGCAGTCGAACTGGCGCTCTGGCTCTTGCCGAGCGGCTGGGCGGGCGGTTCCTCATGCTCTGCGTTATCGGGCGCAACACTGCTTAACTGTGCGACAGGCTCTTGCGCGAGCAATTCATCACTCCAGTCGTTGAGCGCTTCGCTCTTGGTCTCGTCAAGCGTGTCTTCTATAGGTGCGGGACTGGGTGTGTGCGTTGCTTGCAGTGCGGCAAACTCGCCGGATAACTCTTGGCTGCGCTGTTTTTCTTCTTGTGCTAAACGGGCCAATTCTTCATCAAGGTCTAAATCATCTAAATCACCAAGATCCATGTCATCATGAATCATTAATGAATTTTTAGCGGTATTGGTTGGCGCGGCAGACTCTTGTTTAGCGGCGGGTATCGTGGCTACTGCGCTTGCTGGTGCTACTGTGGCTGCTTGTTTGGTGATTTGACTGGCAGCATTAAACACTTGTAAGCAGGCACCGCAACGCACTGAGCCGCGCGCAGCACTGAGTTGACTGTGCTTTAAGCGAAAACTAGTTTGGCAGTGTGGGCATTGTGTAATGAAAGAGTCGGTCATAGCTATGTCAAGTTCAAAGAGAGCATGAATGCAATGCAGTCTAACGTATATATCACGCTAAACTGCATTGACTGTATCGCATTATGAATTAAAGGCGCACACCAGAGATGCATACCCAGCCATCTTTTTCTGCAGTGGGGGCTAAATCAAACGCATTGCTGTAAGCATCACGCACTTCCTGTGCTTGCTCGGCTAGAATTCCGGATAAAGCAATACGTCCGCCGGAGCGAGTGTGTTGAATCAGTTGTGGCGCCAGTTGCACGAGCGGGCCGGCTAAAATATTGGCCAAGACTACATCAAATTGTCCGGCGGGCATATCTTGTGGCAAATACACCAGCAAATCGTTTGCGGCAATCGCGTTACGGTTAGCATTATCGCGCGTTGCTTCTAAGGCTTGGCTGTCAATGTCGGTACAGGTTAGCTGTGTTGCGCCTAGCAATTTAGCGGCAATCGCAAGAATGCCTGAACCACAACCAAAGTCCAGCACGTTACAGTTTTTCAGTGGTTGGCCATCGAGCCATTCAAGGCATAATGCGGTCGTGGGGTGGGTGCCGGTACCAAAAGCCAAGCCTGGATCAAGCAGTAAGTTCACGGCGTCAGGCTCGGGTGCGGCATGCCAGCTCGGAACAATCCATAAGCGTTGACCAAAACGCATGGGATGAAAGTTGTCCATCCAACTACGTTCCCAGTCTTGATCTGCAATGTGTTCGATGTGCAGTTCAGGCGTGTTTTCGCCGCCGAGTAACTGAATATGTTGGCGTAGGGCTTGTGGGTCAAGGTCGTCTTCAAATAGCGCCAATAGGTGTGTATGCGTCCAGAGTGGCGTGGTACCTAGATCCGGCTCATAAATGGGTTGGTCTTCACCGTCCATAAAGGTTACAGAAACAGCACCCAACTCGAGCAAGGTGTCTTCCCATGCTTCAGCTTGATCGGGTTGAATGGCTAAGCGAACTTGTAACCAGGGCATAAAAACCTCAAGAGTGTATGCAGTTATCTGCGAAATTTAGTCGTGGAGCGTATTGCAACGGTATTGGTTTTCTACCGGTGTTGCATACTGCATGATCAGGTAAGGGCGGTGTTCCACTGGACACGCCTGGAGGCGGCGTTGCCAGTGTTGTTGTGCGTGCAGAATCTCTTGTGGGTCAAATACACTGTTGATATCAGGTACTGACAGGCTGATATCACGCTGCGACCACATGGCCCACGCTAAATAGTGCACGGGGAACAAGCGATAATCGCGCCAAATATTTTGATCGACGAGCTGTGCTAATTGTTTTGTGTCAGTAAAACCTGTGGTTAAAACAGGGCAGAAGTGGACATGGATACGCCCTTTGTAGCCGGTGATCCCTTGTACAATACTGGCATCATCTTCACCGACTTGTTTCTTATACTCCCCAGTGGTGGCGCGAATATACAGCTCGCGTGCTTTGGCGGTATCGCAAGGATCATATTCATAACTGATCGCCACAGGCGTCAATTGCAAAGAGGCAATCACCGTTTGAAAATCTTCATCTTTGCGCGATAAATGGAACATTTTTAAGATGGCGCTTTCGGTCCGATCATTGCCATCTTTAGCACGGCCTTCAGCTTGGGCGATCCAGATCGATTCATGATCGTTTAAAATTGAGTGATTGATATAAGCGGATAACAATTGGAAAGCCGCCAGCTTTTCGCGACGGTTGGTCAGTGAACGATGCACAATAAAACTTTTGTTGATACGCATCAGGTCGCTGACAAAAGGCCGTTGTAGCAAGTTGTCGCCAATGGCAATGCGCGGGGTGCTCAGCTTGGCTTGGAACAGTGCGTAATTTACAAATGCAGGGTCCATGACAATGTCGCGATGATTGGCGAGGTATAGATGAGGTTTACCTGTTTGTAAATGTTCAATGCCTGAAAAGCTAATGCCGTCTGTGGCTTGACTAATGCTGCGTTCCACATAGGTTTCAATGCGTTCTTGTAAGGCTTTGACGCTGTGTACCTTGCTCAGTTCATTGCGTAATTTCCATGCAATGATAGGGCGGAGTAACCAATCAATATAGCGTGATGCGCTGGGAAATCGGTATTGGGTGATCATGGATAAGAACTCTGTATCAGCCAGTAAACGCTGTAATACTGCCGCCACTTCGTTGTCATGATAGGGGCGAATGCTGTCAAATTGATCCATGAGGCTCTCTTATTTGGATACTGTGCAGTGCTTAGTGCGCTGTCGGACGAGGTAATTGGGCTATTATACCTGTAATCATTGCCGACTTGCAGAGGAGATCTATGGTGCAAAGGATTCATGAACCCGTTGATTTAATCGAAGCGCAAATGTTGATGAGTATGCTGCACAGTGAAGGTATTGCTGTGTACTTGCAGGGCGCTGACTTGATCGGTGGTATGGGTGAGTTGCCCGCGCTGGGTTTGCTTGGGCTGATGGTTGAAGATGAACATGCCTGTGCTGCGCGTGCGTTAATTGCCAGTTATCAGCAGGCTACGCCGCTCATCGAGGCAGGGCAAGAAACACTGGATGATCCACAGGGGTTTTTAGAATGTTAGAAGTGATTGCTTGATGTCAGGACGTTACGCGCTATTTGATTGGCCAGATGCCTTGGTAGAGCTTCCTGGATTCCCACAGCACATGCGTGCGCATTGGAATCTGGCTCCGAAGTCGCAAGTGCTGATCCTGTATCAGACGCAGCAACAACGCCATGCTGCGCTCGCTATGTGGGGTTTTACGTCGGCGTGGATGACAGACTTAACCCGTGCGGTAACACATGCTCGGGTGGAAACGGTGAGCAGTTTGCCGATGTTTCAAAATGCTTGGCGCAGTCAACGTTGCGTATTACCGGCCAATGGTTTTTTTGAGTGGCGTGGGGTACAGCGTAAACAGCCTTTTTGGCTCAGCGCAGCCGAGCCGGTGCTGTATTTTGCTGCGCTTTGGGAGGTGTATTCGGTACCTGGGCGTGATTACTACAGTGTTGCAATGCTCACGCAACAAGCGGCTCATTTGCGCCGCCCGATTATACTTAATGAGCAGCAACAGCATGTGTGGCTGAATCCAGACAGTAGTGATGAACAGCTGCACGAGGTACTGAGCAGTGCGCAACAGCCGAAACTGCATGAGCGGCGTGTTAGCACTTTGATTAATGATCCCTTAGTTGATGGTCCACACTGCCTGAATGCGGGTTAGCCAATGCACAGCGAAACGTGCTGGAAGACTCAGCACTCTTCGCTGAAGTAGTCGGCAATCAACGCTTGCAAAGCGGTTAATGCTTGTTCGGCCTGCTCGCCTTCAGCGCTAATCTGCAGTTGTGTGCCTTTGCTGGCGGCGAGCATCATGACTGACATAATATTTTTGCCGTTACAGAGGCCGTTGACATCACGACCAACACTGATATTGCAAGGGAATTTATTCGCGACTGAAACAAACTTTGCTGCTGCTCTAGCGTGTAAACCAAGTTTGTTAATGATGGTGACTTCGCAGCTAGGCATGATGGTTCTCGTTGATACGCAGCGCATCGCGATGACGAATTTGTACGTTACTTAATTCTTTACGCAGTGTTTCGCCTAGACGCTGCGCCATATACACAGAGCGGTGTTGACCTCCGGTGCAGCCAATAGCAATGGTGACATAGGCTCGATTGCTTGCGGCAAAGCGCGGTAGCCATTTTGCTAAATAGCTATGAATGTCAGCGTACATTTCTTCAACATCAGGCTGCTCGCTTAAGTAATCAATGATCGGTTGATCAAGACCACAATGCGCACGTAAGTCAGGTTTCCAATAGGGGTTGGGTAAGCAACGGATATCAAATACCACGTCCGCATCGACCGGCACGCCACGTTTAAAACCGAACGATTCAATCAAAAAAGCAGTGCCGGGTTCAGGTTTATCCAACAAGCGTAATTTAATGCTGTCGCGTAATTGGTAGAGATTGAGGTGCGAGGTATTAATGGTTAAGTCGGCGAGGTCGGTGATAGGTGACAGTAAGGTTTTTTCATCACGAATCGCCTCGGCGAGGGAGCGGGAGTCATTGGTTAACGGGTGTCTTCTGCGCGTTTCGGAAAACCGTTTCAATAAGGTTTCGTCATTGGCATCTAGATACAGAACATCACAGGCAATGTGCCGCTCGCGTAGACCTGCTAATAACTCTGGAAACCGTTCGAGCTGATTCGGTAAGTTACGCGCATCAATGGAAACAGCAATTTGTGGATAGACTAATTCAGTGGCGAGCAGGGTGCGCTCTGCCAGCTCCGGCAACAGCATTGCCGGTAGATTATCGATGCAATAAAAATCGTTATCTTCCAATATATCAAGCGCAGTACTTTTACCTGAACCTGAACGGCCACTCACGATAATTAAACGCATGTTGTCAAACCTCTAAAGTTGTGCATTTAGCACTGTTTGATACAGGGCATTACTGTCTGGTGCATTGCGTAAGCGCTCACGAACATCATCTTGCTCAAAAATACCAGCAATTTGACGTAACAGCTCTAAATGTTCATCGGTCGCTTCTTCAGGTACTAAAAGCACAAATAAAAGATCAACTGGCTCGCCATCAATAGCATCAAAGTCGACCGCAGTTTCTAAGTGCAAAACGGCGCTGATCGGTGCGGTGCAGCCAATGAGTCGACAATGCGGGATTGCAATACCATCACCAAAGCCTGTTGAACCAAGTTTTTCTCTTGCGACTAGGCTTTCGAATAGCGTGTCTTCATCAATCTGTGGTTGGTCGGTGGCAATCAGGTGGGCAATGTATTCTAGGACGCGTTTTTTGCTGCCTCCCGGCACGTTCACTTGCGAACGGGCCGGGGTCAGGATGTGTTCTAATCGAATCATGGGGTTATTAGCGTTCAAGCGCGCCTTTTTGACGTTCCAGTTGTTTTTCCTTGTGCTTGATTAGCTGACGATCCAGCTTGTCAACCAGTAGGTCAATCGCGGCATACATATCGTCATGCTCAGCATTGGCAATGATTTCGCCACCAGCAATCAGCAAGGTTGCATCAATTTTTTGTTTCACTTTTTCCACACCAAGCGTGACACGAATGCTGGTGATTTTGTCGAAATGGCGCTCAAGCTTAGCGAATTTGCCATTAATGTATTCACGTAGGGCTTCAGTAATATCCAGTTGATGACCTGTGATAGTGATTTGCATACCGTTCTCCTTAGATTCACTGCTTAGTGCGGTGTTAGCAGGATTGTAACGCCTGCGTAAATTAAGTGTTACTGACCAATGTCTATAATAATTGCTTTCGATCAGTTGAAGAGGCAATTCCGAGCGATTCTCGGTATTTGGCAATGGTCCGCCGCGCCACTTGAATACCTTGTTCTTCCAGTAGACCAGCGATTTTGCTGTCACTCAATGGTTTTTTAGGATTTTCTGCCATCACCAGTTTGCCAATGATTGCACGAATGGCCGTTGAAGAGCATTCACCGCCTTGCGCCGTGCTGACATGGCTAGAAAAAAAGTATTTTAACTCAAAAATTCCACGTGGCGTGTGCATATATTTTTGCGTGGTGACCCGTGAAATAGTTGACTCATGCATGCCTACGGCTTCAGCAATTTCTGCGAGCACCAATGGTTTCATGGCTTCAGGTCCGTAGTCAAAAAAGCCGCGTTGGTAATCGAGGATTTTTGTGGCCACCTTCATTAAAGTTTCGTTGCGGCTTTGTAGACTTTTAATGAACCAGCGTGCTTCTTGCAATTGGGTGCGCATAAAGGTGTTGTCTGCACTGTTGTCCGCGCGGCGGATAAAGCTCGCATAATGCGAGTTAACCGTAAGGCGAGGTGCTATATCGGGGTTCAGCTCAACAATCCAGCGGTTGTTGGCTTTGCGGACAATCACATCGGGCACAATATACTCAGGCTCTTTGCTTTCAATCACCGAGCCTGGGCGTGGGTTCAACGTTTGAATCAGCTGCACAATCTCTTTTAACGCGTCTTCTTTAATGCGCATGCGCCGCATCAGTTGGTTATAGTCTCGACTGCCCAATAGTGCTAAGTGCTCAGTGCAGAGCTTCTTTGCCTCAGTCAGTCGTGGAGTGTCACTGGGTAGTACGTGTAATTGCAATAATAAACATTCGCTTAAATTGCGTGCTGCCACACCGGTAGGCTCGAATTGCTGTACGCGCTTGAGCACCATCTCCACTTCATCCATTTCGATGTGCTGCATGGGATCGAAAGCGTCGAGAATCTCGTCCAGTGTTTCTTGTAAATAACCGTCTTCGCCAATGCTGTCGATAATGACGGTGGCAATCATGCGATCATCATCTGACATTTTGGCGAGGTTGAGCTGCCAGAGTAAGTGTGACTGCAGATCAATTCCGATCGAGGTGGTGCTGGTGAAATCCCACTCTTCACTGTTTGAGCTGGGTAAGTTGCTGGCGCTGGTTTGATAAACATCTTCCCAGGACGTATCAATCTCTAGTTCGCTGGGAATCTGCTCGTTCCATTCATTGCCGTCAGCGAGGTTATCAGCGCTATTGGGCACTTCTTGCGCGCCAGTACTTTCAGCGCTAGCTGTGTAATCACGACTCTCGTCACTGGGCTGGCCTTCACCGCTGTCAGAGTCACCCTCTTCCTGGCGCTCCAACATTGGGTTGCTTTCTAGGGCTTCTTGGATTTCTTCTTGTAAATCCAATGTCGACATCTGCAGTAAGCGAATGGCTTGCTGCAGTTGCGGGGTCATGGTCAGGTGTTGACCCATTTTTAAAACAAGTGAGGCTTTCATAATGGCAGGGCACAACTCCTAATCATCAATGCGCCACGGCATGGCGTCTAGCAAGATATATGCCTGATTTTTTCGTGTTTGCCTAGACTTGACAAGCGGTAGATGTTGAGAAGTTTATTTGGAATTAGGCAATAGGAATGGCTATCTTCTATGGAAATAGCCATTCAGGGAGGTTTATAGGCGGAATTCTTGACCTAAATACACATCTTTAACCAGTTGGTTTTCTAAGATGCTGCTGGGCTCGCCTGCGGCGATAATTTGTCCGTCGCTAACGATATAGGCAGTTTCACAAATATCTAAGGTTTCACGTACGTTGTGGTCGGTGATTAACACCCCGATACCTTTGTCTCTTAGGTGGTGGATGATTTGTTTGATGTCACCGACTGAAATCGGGTCAACACCGGCAAACGGCTCATCTAATAAAATAAACTTAGGGTTGGTGGCGAGGGCTCGGGCAATTTCAACACGTCGCCGCTCTCCGCCGGATAAACTCATGCCTAAGTTGTTACGTAGGTGCGTGATGCTAAATTCTTGTAAGAGCTCATCAAGCGCATGTAAGCGACCTGCGCGATCGAGGTCTTTGCGTAACTCGAGGATGGCCAGAATGTTATCGGCCACGCTGAGTTTACGGAAGATAGAGGCTTCTTGTGGCAGGTAGCCAATACCCGCGCGTGCGCGGCCATGCATCGGCTGGAAGCTGATATCCGTTTGGTCGATAAAAATGGTGCCTTTATCAGCCTTAATCAGGCCTACAATCATATAGAAACAGGTGGTTTTACCTGCCCCGTTAGGGCCCAGTAATCCAACAACTTGTCCGCTTTGAATGGACACGCTGACGTCATGCACCACTTTGCGACCTTTATAGGACTTGGCCAGATTTTTCGCAATTAAGGTACTGCTCATGGTGTGCTTGGCTCTGTTTTGTTTTTAGGCTGGATAATCATATTGATACGCGGTGAGGGCGTAGTAATCGTGCCCTGCTTGCCGCGCCCAGCAGTGACGATTTGTTTTTGTGTGTCGTAAATGATTTTCTCGCCGCGAAAGGTATTGCCTTGTTGAATGACTTTGGCCTGATCGATAATAATGATTTTCTCATTATTGGCAAAGTATTGAATGGTTAAGCCATAGGCTTGGACAATGTCTTTATCTTCGGAGGGTTGTTGTTCATAGTAGGCGGGTTTGCCGACTGAGGTGAAAACATCAATATCGCCCGCTTTGTTAAGGGTGATAGTGACCGTGTCGCCGGTTATTTTAAGTGTGCCTTGGGTGATGATAACGTCGCCGCGGTAGATGGCGACACCGCGTTTATCATCCATCTCTGCACTGTCGGCTTGCACATTAATCGGTTGGTTGCTGTCTGTGGGTAAGGCATGAGCAAGCCCGCTGAGCATGCTGAAGCCCGTGGCAATAAGAAAAACGGTTGTGCTAGCGAACTTCATGTCGGCCTCTCACGTTTGAAAGTAAACGCATTTTACTTTCATTTAAATAGGTTTGCATGCCAACACCTGTGGTGATGCCGTTGGCTGCTTCAATTTTTACAGCAAGCTTCGTGTGTGCGTATTCTGTTGCTGGCACATAGGTCAGTTGTTCAGTTGTCAGTATGGTGGGGCGACCTTGTTCATCGGTACGCTCGATACGGACATTTTCAATCAATTCAACTTCTTTGCCTTCGGCGCTGACTTCGCTGCGCTTGCTGGAAATATGCCAAGGTAGCTCGGTGCCACGAAACAGTAATAAATCAGGCTGTAATAATAGCGTAATATCATCATCTTGCGAGTGTTCAATACGTGGAGTATTGAGCTCATATTGAACAGTGCCAGCATCGGTGAACTGTAGAGTTTGCGTATCTTGTGCAAAAAAGTCGATGGTTTTTTTGGTTTGTATGCTGTTGTGCTGATCGCTCGGCGTGGAACTGTTAATGTTCCAGTAGCCGAGTGCGGCAACTAACAGTGCAATGGGTAAAAAGAATAAAAAAAAGCGTAGATTAGCGGACATAGATACAACCGTAAATAAGTTACAAATAAGCGTTTTGCGCTGTATGTAGTGTGTCTTGCGCAGACATAATGAATTCACACAATTCACGTGCTGCACCTTCACCGCCGCGTAACACGGTCACTGCTTGAGCGTGTTGACGTACAAATGCATTCGCATTGGCTACGGCGACGCCTAGAGTGACGCAACGAATAGCGGCTAAATCAGGTAAGTCATCGCCCAAATAGGCAACGTGTTCATAGGAAAGTTGCAGTGTGGCAAGTAATTCATCTAAGGCAATACGCTTATCTTCACGACCTTGAATCAGATGTTTAATACCTAAGTTGGCCGCGCGACGCTCGACAATAGTTGAGGTGCGTCCTGTAATAATGGCAATGTTGACCCCTGAGTTCATTAGCATTTTAATGCCTTGGCCATCTAGCGTGCTAAATGCTTTTGCTTCACTGCCGTCGGCTAAAAAATACAACTTGCCATCAGTCAGTACACCATCGACATCGAGTACCAGTAAGCGCACGTTACGTGCTCGTTGCACTAAATCAATATTGTCCAACGTTAGCATCACATCACTCCTGCACGTAATAAATCATGCATATTCAGTGCGCCAATGGCCTGATTGTGTTCGTTGATGACCGGCAATGAGCTGATTTTATGGTCTTCCATGATTTTTAAGGCTTCGGCTGCGAGCATGTCTGGGCGTGCTGTTTTACCGCCGCGCGTCATTAGTTCGTCAATGTTGGCGTCGCGTACGTCTATGCCTTTATCCAAGGCGCGACGCAAGTCACCATCAGTAAAGATGCCGGCTAAGGTTTGGTCAGGCGCTAGAATTAACGTCATGCCTAAACCTTTTTGAGTCATTTCTAGCAACGTTGAGCGCAAGGAAGCGCCCTGAGATACTGCAGGCAACTCACTGCCGCTGTGCATAACATGCTCAACTTTAAGTAATAAGCGTCGACCTAGTGCGCCACCCGGGTGCGAAAAGGCAAAGTCTTCAGGGGTAAAGCCGCGTGCTTCTAATAAGGCGATGGCTAAAGCATCGCCAAGGACTAGAGTGACAGTTGTTGATGAGGTCGGCGCCAGGTTCAGTGGGCAGGCTTCTTGTGCAACGTAGGTGTCTAAATTTGCTTGCGCAGCGGCGGCTAAGGCTGAATCTGGGTTGCCGGTCATGCTAATCAGGGTGATACCCAGACGCTTAATTAAAGGCAATAAGGTGATTATTTCATTGGTTGTGCCAGAGTTAGATAGTGCCAGCACGACATCATCGCGAGTGATCATGCCCATGTCGCCATGACTGGCTTCAGCTGGGTGCACAAAAAAAGCCGGGGTGCCAGTGCTGGCCAGTGTTGCAGCGATTTTATGGCCAATATGTCCAGACTTACCCATGCCAACCACAACCACGCGACCTTTGCAGGCTAGAATCAATTCGCAGGCTTGCACGAAGCTCTCGTCGATGCGTGCTAATAAACTGCTTATAGCCTCCTGTTCGAGGCTAATAGTGCGATGAGCTGAGGCAATAAGAGGATGAGATGAAGGCATGGTTATGTGTTCTTCAACATAAAAAAATAATTATACGTGAAATTAACCTGTAACTCACTCGTCAGATGATTCAGTGACTCTGTGGGTTGAGGTGTAGTGCGTTGTAGAGTTCAAATTGTGAGTCAAGGTCAGCCAAGAGTTTTTCAGCGTTCGGAGCGCGCTTAGATACAATAAATGTCGCCGCTGAGCTGTGGATTTTAATATAGGGCAGGGATAGTTCATCTAAGCCGAGTTGTCGCTGGGCGTCACGCATCGGTTCTAGGTAGTCAAATAGATAGTCGCCGCGTTTGCGCATCAGCATTGCGATGGCTGCATCGTGTTGGCTGGTACGTGTGAGCTGTAAATTTAGTGTGCTGTCTTTGAACCATTGTGTGGCGGGAGGCCAGTAGCTGTAACCACCAATTAGAATGATTTTTTTGTTTTTTAAATCCTCTGGTAGGTGTGGTGGCTTGGATTTTGGGTGATAAAAGACCGCGAGGGTGATTTCTCCAATGATCTTAGAGCTTTCCAGGGTATGTCCAGCGAGCTCGGGTTTGTTTGCTGCGCCAAGCCAGAGATCAATGTTGCCTGAAATCAATTGAGCATATAAACGTGCGGATGGTAAGGCTTTAAACGCGACGTCATAGCCTGCGTTAGTCAATAGCTCACGAGCAAGCTTTAGTGTATAGCCCGCGGGGTTATTTGAGCTGTCAGTATAAGATGCGGGTGGGAATTCATAGTAACCAACAGTAATGAGTGGTTTTGATTGGGCACATGCAGAAAAACCGGCGAATACACCAATGATCAATAACGTTGCGCGTAAGTATTGCATTGCAAGCCCCTTGATCTTATTAACTGTAACGATTTAAGCATAGCGCATAATTACCATAAGCAAATTTTTTACTGACGCGAGATAGAATTGACTACGTGGCGCGTTTGTTATGGGCAATCACGCTGTAACTTATTCGAAAGTCTGCTGAGTAAACGTTATAGAATGCCGAGTAAGCCTATTAGGGCAGCTCAGTTAAGGTAGAAAGTTTATGTCTTTTGCACATTTGGGGTTAATGCCAGCGTTGTTAGCGAACCTGCAACGCTTAGAGTATCAGCAGCCAACCGCGGTTCAACAGCAAGCTATTGGGCCGATTCTGGCCGGTAAAGATGTATTGGCTGCTGCGCAAACCGGTACCGGTAAAACGGCCGCTTTTACTTTGCCAGTTTTGCAATTACTGCTGACCCAGGGCGAGAAAGTGACATCGAACTGCGTGCGTGCACTGGTGCTGGTGCCTACTCGCGAGCTGGCTGAGCAAGTACATGAATCCATTCGTCATTATTTGCATGAGTTGCCGTTGCGTACGGCTGTTGCTTATGGCGGTGTCAGTATCAATCCGCAAATGATGAATCTGCGCCGTGGTGTTGATGTATTAGTGGCCACGCCAGGACGTTTGCTGGATTTATACCAGCAAAACGCAGTGCGCTTTCATCAGATGCAGATATTGGTGCTGGATGAAGCGGACCGTATGCTGGATCTCGGTTTTGCTGAGGAGCTCAATGCGCTGTTTGCTTTAATGCCGCGTCAGCGTCAGACCTTGCTGTTTTCGGCCACATTTTCTGGGCCGATTCGCACTTTAGCTGGTCATTTACTTGATCAGCCGATTCGTATTGATGTCACGCCTAAGCATTCGGCGGCAGAGACGGTTAAGCAGTGTCTACTGGTCGTCGACAAAAAAAGTAAAACAGAGTTGCTTTTGCACTTGTTGAGCAGTCGTCAGTGGGGGCAAGTGTTGGTGTTTGTGCGTACCCGTAAAGGCGCGGAGTCGCTGCATAAAAAGCTCATTGCTGCAAACGTTACGGCTGATGCTATTCATGGTGATAAAACCCAACCTGCACGTTTGCGTGCGTTGCAGGCGTTCAAAAAAGGTCGCATTCAAGTGTTGGTTGCAACTGATGTGGCGGCGCGCGGTTTGGATATTGAGCAATTGCCACATGTGGTGAACTTTGATTTGCCGACTGTCGCGCAGGATTATGTGCATCGCATTGGTCGTACGGGTCGCGCGGGGCTGAGCGGTGAGGCGATTTCTTTAGTCAGTGCTGATGAACTCGAGGAGCTGATCGCCATTGAGGAATTGATGGGGATTAACTTGCAGCGTTTTGACGAGCCAGATTTTTATGCTGAGCATCGTTTGCCGGAAACCCATTTAGGTGTCGGGCATATTAAAAAGCCCAAGAAGCCTAAAAAGAATAAGATTGCCGCAACCGCGGGGCAGATTCACTTAGGTGATATTTTATCGGCTGAGGCACAGCCGCGTGTGGTGGCTGTACGGCAGGCGCCTCGGTTGGCGGTACCCGGTCGTAATAAGCCAAAACCGAGCAATGCTAAACCACGTTAGATTGATGGGTAAGGTCTCACGGTGAAAATGAGCAAAGATTAGCTGGCGGCGCTGAGTAGCTGTTGGCAGTCTATGGCGTGAAAATCGGTTAGTTCAGGCCATAAGTTATCTGGCGTATTGACTTGTACTGCATAGGCACCAGCGGCCTGGGCTGTTTTTAAGTCCATTTGAAAGTCGCCGACCATCGCCATTCGCTGTGGTGTGATTTGCCACTGCTTGGCGATTTTTAACAGCCCGTCAGGGTGTGGCTTAGGGATGGCTTGTTCGCGACCAAGGATGAACGTGTCGCTAAAGTAGTCGAGTAAGTGAATGGCTTGCAGTGTCAGTATGGCAAGCTCTTTGGTGTTACGGGTCAGAATGGCCAGTTCGCGGCCTTGTTTATGCAGATGTTGCACCAGCTCAATCGCGCCAGGGGCCGGCTGTGAATTGAGTGCCAATTGCCGTTCATACTTAAGCAACCATGCTTGTTTTTGTGCTGCTTCGGTACTGGGTAACGAGGCAAGATTCGTCAATATATCCGCATGCTCAGGGATCTCGAGCATACGGCGAATATATTTGAAATCATGCACAGCAATGGTCAGTGTGCCATCCATGTCAAACACCCAGTGCTGACAGTTGCGTAAGTAGACCGACATCGGTTAACCCATAATATCCTTATGCTGCCAGTCGCCACGGGTGCGCGTTAAGCCTTCTTGCGCGACAGAGGCGACGAGACGGCCATCTCGAGTGTAAATACTGCCGCGTGCAAAGCCGCGCGAGTTGCCCGCCCATGGGCTGTCGGTGGAATAGAGCAGCCAATCATCGAGGCACACTTCTTCGTGAAACCAAATAGAGTGATCGAGGCTGGCGACTTGCATTTGTGGTTGCCAGATCGATGCGCCATGTGGCAATAACGAGGTGGTGAGTAGGCCAAAGTCTGAGGCATAAGCCAATAAATATTTATGCAGTGCAGGTGATTGTGGCAAGGCGGAGGCCGCTTTAAACCAGACCTGCTTAATGGGCTTGCTGATTACTGGGTTGAGCGGATCTAAAACTTGTACTGGGCGTGTTTCAATCGCTTTGGCGCGCAGCATTTTTTCGCGTTTTTCTTGACTGAGTGCTTTAGCTAAGTGCGGCGATAGCTCTTCTTCTGGAATCAAATCTTCAGGCTGTGGTACGTCAGGCATTTCAGTTTGGTGACGAAAGCCTTCTTCGCGCTCATGAAAAGAGGCGCTGCAGGTGAAAATCGTTTGGCCGTTCTGAATCGCGGTGACGCGACGTGTGCTAAAACTACCGCCATCGCGTATGCGTTCAACTTGATAGATCACAGGTTTCTTAGCGTCACCAGCACGCAAGAAATAACCATGTAACGAGTTGGCTTGGCGTGCGTTGTCGACGGTTTGGCTGGCGGCTGATAAAGCCTGGCCAAGCACTTGTCCACCAAACAGTTGGCGAAAACCTAAGTCTTGGCTGGCGCCACGAAATAAGTTTTCTTCAATGGTTTCCATGCTCAATAGCGACACCAGTTGGTCAAGAATTGAATTCATTAGGTTCCTCGTGAGGGCTGACAGATAAGCTGCGGTTAATCGAATTATTATGTGTTTATTTGCTAGATATTAAAGATTTTTTTAGCTTTTGTCGGCTATCTATTGCTGGGCTGATAGTATTTCGCTCTTAATCTTGAATACGGGTGCCTGCTTTATGGCCAATTCTCAGCATATTTTGACGCCGACAGAGGTCTGTATTATCGGTGGTGGGCCATCTGGATTAATGGCCGCTGAGGTGCTTGCGCAGGCGGGGCATAAGGTGCATGTGTTTGATGCGATGCCGTCACTGGGTCGTAAGTTTCTCTTAGCTGGGATCGGCGGGCTAAATATCACGCACAGTGAAGATAAGCGTGTTTTTTTACAGCGGTACACCTCTCAAGAAAACTGGGTCAGCGGTTGGCTCGCGCAGTTTGATGCCGAGGCTGTATGTGACTGGGTGCATGGCTTAGGCGTTGAAACCTTTATTGGTAGTTCTGGGCGGGTGTTCCCCAAAGAAATGAAAGCTGCGCCATTATTGCGCGCTTGGCTGCAGCGTTTGCGCGGGCTTGGGGTGAAAATCCATCCGCGCAGTCGTTGGTTGGGTTGGAATGCTCAAGGTGCATTGCGTATTGAGACAGCGGCTGGTGAGCAATCAGTACGAGCAACCGCTGTATTATTGGCGTTGGGTGGGGGTAGCTGGCCACGCTTAGGTTCCGATGCCGCTTGGATACCTTTACTACAGCAGCAAGGTGTTGCAGTGAGGCCGTTGGAGGCGAGTAACTGCGGGTTTGATGTGGCCGTTTGGAGTACGTTACTGCTCGATAAGTGGCTGGCTGCTCCGGTTAAGAATTGTGCGCTACGTGTCGCAGGAGGTAGCTATCGCCAAGGCGAATGGATGCTCACGGCAACAGGTGTTGAAGGCAGCTTGGTGTATGCCTTGTCGGCACATATTAGTCAGCACCTTGCTGTGCGAGGACTGTGTTTGATCGAAATGGATTGCTTGCCGCATAAGTCTTTAGCCGAAGTGCAATGCGCTTTAGAAAAGCCACGCGGTAAAAGAACTTTAACTAAGCATTTGCAGGTGCAGTTGGGTTTGGAGGGTGTGAAAGCAGCATTGCTGCGTGAGTGTGCGCCGGCTGAGAGCTTTAATGATATGCAGCAATTGGCGAGCTATATTAAAGCGCTACCCATTGAACTCTTGCGGGCAAGGCCGATGGCTGAAGCAATCAGTACGGCCGGTGGTGTACAGGCCGACATGCTTGATCGGAATTTAATGTTAAAGCCGTTGCCTGGGGTATTTTGTACCGGTGAAATGCTGGATTGGGATGCGCCTACCGGTGGTTATTTATTAACGGCCTGTTTGGCCAGTGGTTTTGTGGCCGGGCACGGTATGTTGCGCTGGTTGGCTGGTAGTGAGTCTGGCGTCGAATGAATTGATTAACTTTTCCTTGTAAGCTCTTGCGATGCGAGTCAATGCCCCGTACTCTTCGCGGCGGAGAGTCGATCGGACAGTCGCTGTTTCGTTATTTCGGTAACGGAAGGGAGGAAAGTCCGGGCTCCGTAGGGCGAAGTGCCAGGTAACCCCTGGGAGGCGTGAGCCTATGGAAAGTGCCACAGAAAATAACCGCCTAAGCACGCAAGTGCCGGTAAGGGTGAAAAGGTGCGGTAAGAGCGCACCGCACGGCTGGTAACAGACCGTGGCTAGGTAAACCCCACTTGGAGCAAGACCAAATAGGAGTCCATTGGCGTGGCCCGCGCTGGACTCGGGTAGGTTGCTTGAGGTCGTTAGTGATGGCGATCCTAGAGGAATGACTGTTCACGACAAAACCCGGCTTACAGATCGACTCTCCCTTTTTTCTGATTAACGACCGTTGGTCAGAGCGCAAATAACACCCTTCTCCTCATAGTTCACTTTAACTTTATTGGTTAAGGCGTTCATCTGCATGTGGTTGTTTTATAAAAGCATTTTTTAGCTGTGTATTTATTTTAATAACTGCATCTAAGTTCAAGAAATATAAAAGGTTTTCTTTGTTTATCGCTTGACGGTGGGGGGCTCGGATTTCTATAGTGTGCATAAGTGGCATGAAGTGGGGAAAAGTGGGTTTTTCTGCAAGAATGTCAAATCATAAAGGTGCACACCCGTGTTTCGTGGATCCAGCGCTATTAATCTTGACGCCAAAGGGCGCCTTGCGATGCCCAGCCGGTATCGAGAGGAGCTTGTCGAGCGTTGCGACGGACAGTTGGTCATTACGATCGATTTAGCGGATCCGTGCCTGTGTATTTACCCTTTGCCGTACTGGGAAAAAGTTGAAGCAACACTCAGTCAAATGCCCTCTTTGCGCGCTGAAACGCGTCAGCTTAATCGTTTATTGATTGGTAGTGCAGTGGATTTAGAGCTTGATAGCAGTGGCCGCCTGTTGATTCCCTCGCGTTTACGTGAACAGGCAGGACTCACCAAACAAGTCATGTTGGTGGGGCAGTTGAATAAGTTTCAGTTGTGGGATGAAGACAAATGGAATGCGCTGCTCGCTAGGGACTTGGACGATATTAAAAATCCTGACCACTTACCTGAAGAATTAATGAACCTGGTTCTATAACTATGAACGAACAGTTTGCTCACATCACAGTATTGCTGGATGAGGCGGTTAATGCTCTCGCGATACGTTCGGCTGGCTGTTATGTCGATGGTACTTTTGGCCGAGGTGGACACAGCCGCTTAATTCTTAAGCAGCTTGATAGCAATGGCAAGTTGTTGGGCTTTGATAAAGATCCTTTGGCGATTGCTACAGGTTTAGAGTTGCAGCAACAAGACTCACGTTTTTCGATTGTGCAACGAAGCTTTGCAGATATGGACAGTGAGTTACAGCAACGTCAAATGTTTACTGAAGTGGACGGTGTGCTGCTGGACTTAGGTGTGTCTTCTCCGCAAATTGATGATGCTGAGCGTGGCTTTAGCTTTATGCACGACGGCCCTTTAGATATGCGTATGAATCCTGCGGAGGGTATCAGTGCTGCGCAGTGGGTGGCTGAAGTGAGCGCTGAAGAAATGGCTCGAGTCTTTAAAGAATATGGCGAAGAACGTTTTGCTAAGCGCATGGCTAATGCGGTGGTGGCGCGTCGTCAACTGCAGCCGTTTACCCGTACGGCTGATTTAGCTGCAGTGCTGACCGAAGCCAATCCTGCTTGGGAGAAAGGCAAGAACCCTGCGACCCGTGCCTTTCAAGGTATGCGCATTCACTTGAATAATGAGCTTGCAGACTTAGAACAAGGTCTCGAGGCTGCATTGGCGTCGTTAAAAATCGGTGGCCGCTTAGTGGTGATCAGTTTTCACTCGCTGGAAGATCGCATTGTTAAGCAATTTATGCGTCGCTTGGCTAAGGGCGAAGAGGATCAGCTGCCGCGTTATTTACCAATTATTCCAGAAAAATTTGATCCTATCGTTAAAATTCTCAGTAAGCCGCAGTATGCCAGTGCTGAAGAAGTCAAAATCAATCCGCGCGCTCGCAGTGCAGTGATGCGTGTGGCGGAGAAGTTAAGGTGAGTACGCTGTATGCAAAACCATTACCGCGCATCAGCGGTATTTTGCTGTTTTTGTTCCTTTTAAATGTGCTCTCTGCGATTGGCGTGGCATATGCCTCGCATAACAGTCGTAAATATTTAAACGAGCTGTTTGAGACAACGCAAATTCGGGATCGCACGCAAGCCGAATGGGGGCGTTTTATTTTAGAACAAAGCACCTGGACGGCGCACAATCGTATTGAGAGTTTGGCGGTGCAACAGTTGGGTATGCACATCCCTGAGCCGGGTGCGGTAAGAATGGTGAGCCAATGATCGGTTTACAGGGCATCACTTACCCGTGGCGATTTCGCATTGTTTTGTTCTTTTTGTTTGCAATGGGCGCCGCAATTGCTGCGCGGATTGTGTATTTGCATGTGTTTCACCATGAGTTTTTGGCAGAACAGGGTGATGCAAGGGCTTTGCGTATTATTCCAATCCCTGCGCACCGTGGCGTGATTACCGATCGCAATGGCGAGCCGTTGGCAGTGAGTACGCCAGTACTGACTTTATGGGCTAATCCTAAAGAGTTGCTTGCAGATAAGGCGCGTTGGGGCGAGCTGGCGGCTGCCCTGGACTTGAAACCTGCTGCGCTCATTAAGAGTATTGAGAATAACTCTGCACGTGAGTTTATGTACTTGGCACGACGTTTAACCCCAGAAAATGGGCAGCGCGTGCTCGATCTTAAAGTGTCAGGGGTCTACGGCAAAGAAGAGTTTCGCCGTTTTTATCCTGCGGGTGAAGTCACTGCACATGTGGTGGGTTTTACCAATATTGATGAGCATGGTCAGGAAGGTATTGAATTAGCTTTTGATGAGTGGCTGACCGGCGTACCGGGCAAGCGACAAGTGATCAAGGACCGTCGTGGTGACTTGATTCGTGATTTACAAGTTAAAGAAAATGCTAAGCCAGGTAAACAGCTGGCGTTGTCGATTGATTTGCGCTTGCAGTACTTAGCGCATCGCGAACTGCGCAATGCCTTGCTTGAGTTTGAAGCAAAGGCCGGTTCTCTCGTTATGATTGATGTGCGCTCTGGCGAAATTTTAGCGATGGTCAATCATCCTACTTTTAACCCGAATAATCGCCGACATTTAACCCCTCAAGCGATGCGCAATCGGGCAATGATTGATGTGTTTGAGCCCGGTTCTACGGTAAAACCTTTTTCCATCGCAGCGGCGCTCGGTACTGGGCGCTGGAAGCCAGAGTCCACTGTGGATACGGGTAATGGGCAAATTAGAATTGGCCGCTATACGATTCGCGATGTGTCGCGTGGTGGGCTGTTGGATTTAACGGGTGTGCTGAAAAAATCCAGCAACGTTGCGATCAGTAAAATTGCTTTAGATATTGGTGCAGAGCCTGTGTACGCAATGATGCAGAACGTGGGTTTTGGTGTTGACACAGGTTTAAGCTTCCCTGGTGAGCGTGTTGGGCAGTTACCGATACACCGTAAATGGGGGCAAGCAGAAACAGCCGCCTTGGCCTATGGCTATGGTTTGTCAGTGACCACCGTGCAGCTGGCGCATGCCTATGCGGTGCTGGGTAATCAAGGGCGTAATGTTCCTTTATCGCTGCTGCGTCAAGACCGCCTTGTGGCGCCTGGCGAACAAGCGATTGACCCAGAAATTTCAAGTCAAGTCATGGCCATGTTGCAAGCTGTTGTCGAAGAGTCTGGCGGCGGCGGAGCTCGCGCGCAAGTACCGGGTTATCACGTGGCAGGCAAAAGCGGTACAGCGAAAAAATTAGCCGCAGGTGGTGGTTACACTAAAAGTTCTTACCGTTCACTCTTCGCGGGTGTTGCGCCGGTGGATAATCCGCGGGTTGCGGCGGTGATTGTGATTGATGAGCCCAGTAAAGGCGGTTACTACGGTGGTTTGGTCGCTGCACCAGTCTTCGGGCGCGTGATGGCTGGCGCGCTGCGCATGTTAAATGTACGTCCAGATAATTTACCAACAGAGACGCAAACCGCGGTGGTTGGCTCTACACAGGGAGGGCGCGGCTAATGGCAATGCCACTGAATCAACTATTTGCACAAGCACCGAGTTCAACCTTAATTCGAGAGTTGACCCTTGATAGCCGTAAGGTGCGTCCTGGTGACCTATTTTTAGCTGTCGATGGTGCGCAGAAAGACGGTCGTGATTATATCGGTGATGCGATTGCGCGTGGTGCCTCAGCCGTTGTTTATGAGGCAAGTGATGCTTTGCCGATGCAAGACAGTGAGGCGTTGTTGCTGCCAGTCAAAGGTTTGCAAGCACAGCTGTCGGAAATTGCCGGACGTTTTTACGGTGAGCCGAGTCGCGCTATGCGTGTGGTGGCGGTCACTGGCACCAATGGTAAAACCAGCGTCACTCAGTTGTTGGCGCAAGCGTCTGATTTATTAGATCAGCGTTGTGGTTTGATTGGCACCCTAGGCTGTGGTTTTTATGGCGAATTGATCAGCGGTCGCCACACCACGCCTGATCCATTAGCGGTGCAAGCCACTTTGGCAGATTTGAAAAATGCGGGCGCCAAAGCGGTCGCTATAGAAGTGTCTTCGCATGGTTTAGCGCAGCATCGTATTGATGCCGTAAAAGTGGCGGTTGCGGTATTAACTAATTTGACCCGCGATCACCTTGATTATCATGGCTCTATGCAGGCTTACGCAGAAGCTAAGGCACGTTTATTTAGCTGGCCAGGTCTGCGTGCCACGGTACTGAATTTAGATGATGCATTTGGGCGTGAGCTGGCTTCGAAAAACACTGCCGCGCGTTTGATTACATACAGCTTGACGGATGTCAGCGCCAGTATCTATTGCCGTAATATCCGTTTCAGTGCCGCCGGTATCCATGCTGAGGTGGTGACTGCGCATGGTGAAGGCAATTTATCGAGCCATTTAATTGGGCGTTTTAATCTCAGTAATTTATTGGCAGTGATTGGTGCTTTATTAGGTTTGGATCACTCGCTCGAACAAGCCCTGGGGGTGATTGCCAAGTTGCAAGGCCCTGCGGGTCGTATGCAAGTCATCGGAGGGCAAGATCGGCCGTTAGTGGTGGTTGATTATGCGCACACTTCTGATGCCTTAGAGCAAGTCCTTAGCGCTTTACGCCCGCATGTTGCTACTGGCGGGCGCTTGTTGTGCTTATTTGGTTGCGGTGGTGAACGTGATACGGGTAAGCGTCCGTTGATGGCTGAAGTGGTTGAGCGGTTAGCGGATGCAGCAGTGGTGACCGACGATAATCCGCGTGGTGAGAATCCGGCCAGTATTCGTGCTGCGGTATTAGATGGTTTTAGTGCGAACGCACGGGTCACTGAGGTGCCCGAACGCGGTGCGGCGATTGCCCAAATCATTGGCCAAGCTCGTCGCCAAGACGTCATCGTCTTGGCCGGTAAAGGCCATGAGGATTATCAAGAGATCAATCAACAGCGCCAGCATTTTTCTGATATCGAACAGGCGGAGCAGGCGTTAGCCGCATGGCAGGTGGACAATGTTTAAGCCGTTGCGGTTAAGCCAGCTGGTTGAGCCTTTAAGCGCCGAGTTAATCGGTGCCGATGCTGAGTTTCACGCGCTAAGTACTGACAGTCGCAAAGTTACTCGTGAGCAATTATTTGTTGCATTGCGTGGCGAGTTTTTTGACGGACATACCTATTTGGCCGATGTCATGGCGCGTGGTGCAGTTGCTGCTGTTGTCGAAGCGGTGCAAGCCGATCTGCCAATGCCGCAATTGCGTGTCGCTGATACGCGTATTGCGCTGGGTCAAATCGCGTTGCTCAATCGTCAACAGTTTAACGGCAAGATGGTCGCAGTAACCGGTTCCAGTGGCAAAACCACCGTGAAAGAAATGCTCGCCAATGTTTGTCGTTGCGCGCTCGGTGACACTGCAGTGTTAGCCACGCGTGGTAATTTAAACAATGAACTGGGTGTGCCTTTTACTTTATTAGAACTCAATGCGCAGCATCAAGCGGCAGTGGTTGAGTTGGGCGCATCGCATCCTGGCGAGATTGCTTATACCACTGCTTTAGTCCAGCCCATGGTGGCAGTGATCAGTAATGCGGGAATGGCGCATGCGGGTGAGTTTGGGGGTCCTGAGCATATTATTTTAGCCAAAGGTGAAATCCTTGATGGCTTGTCTGCTGAAAATACTGCTGTATTGAATTTTGATGATGGCGCGTTTGAACAATGGCGTGCGCGCAACAGTGTGTGCCAAGTCTTAAGTTTTTCTACCCGCAGTCCAGCCGCTGATGTGTATGCCGATGGCATTACCAGTAATGCACAAGGGCGTATGGGTTTTAATCTACACGGCATGGCAGGTGAGTGCTTTATTCAACTGGCGGTGCTGGGTCTACATAATGTCAGTAATGCTTTGGCTGCTGTTGCGGCCGCGCATGCGCTTGGTTTACCTCTGGAGGCCATTAAACAGGGCTTAGAGAGCATGAAGGCCGTTTCGGGCCGTAGCGTGGTGTACCAGTGCGCCAATCATGTGCAGTTGATTGATGACAGCTATAACGCGAATCCTGCGTCTATTCGCGCCGCTATTGATGTTTTACAGAATATGCCGGGTCAGCGCGTTCTAGTGCTTGGCGATATGGGTGAACTCGGTGCATGGGCAGAACAGGAACATGCGGATATTGGCAGCTACGCAAACGGCAAAGTTGATGCTGTATTTGCTGTTGGCTCGCTGATGCAGCATGCAATTGCACAATATTCTGGCGTATCAGGGCACTTTCTAGCACAAAACAGTCTGATCGAGGCACTGCTGACTCAAGTAAGCGGTCCAGCAACACTATTAATTAAAGGTTCACGCAGCGCGGCAATGGAAAGCGTTGTTAATGCATTGCGTACAGGTTTAGGGGAAACACTCTGATGTTGCTTTTATTGGCGGAGTACTTACAGCAGTACCACAAAGGCTTTGCGGTCTTTCAGTACCTGACTCTGCGCGGTGTTTTTGGCGTGCTTACGGCGCTGGTGATGTCATTGTGGCTTGGTCCGAAAATGATCCGCATGTTACGCAGCCTGCAAATTGGTCAGTCTGTACGTACCGATGGGCCGCAGTCGCACCTGTCTAAATCAGGTACGCCAACCATGGGTGGTGCGCTGATTTTAGCGTCAATCACCATCAGTACTTTGCTTTGGGCCGATCTGAGTAACCGCTATGTATGGATTGTGCTGCTGGTGACACTGTTGTTTGGTGCGATTGGCTGGGTTGATGATTATCGCAAAGTGGTTGAGAAAAACTCGCGTGGCTTGCCTGGTCGCTGGAAGTATTTTTGGCAATCCGTGTTTGGTTTAAGCGCAGCTTTAGTGCTGTATTTTACTGCGCAGACCCCAGGTGAAACAGCATTGATTGTGCCGTTCTTAAAAGACATCAGTATTCCGCTGGGTGCAGGTTTTATTGTTCTGACGTATTTAGTGATTGTCGGCACCAGTAATGCTGTCAACCTGACCGATGGCTTAGATGGTTTAGCGATTTTACCAACGGTATTGGTTGGTGGTGCGCTGGGGATTTTTGCGTATGTGTCAGGTCACGTGAGTTTCGCTCAGTACCTATTTATTCCTTATGTGCCGGGCGTGGGTGAGTTAATTATTTTCTGTGGTGCGTTGGTCGGTGCCGGTTTGGGTTTCTTATGGTTCAACACTTATCCCGCCCAAGTGTTTATGGGGGATGTGGGGGCTTTGGCTTTAGGCGCTGCTCTAGGCACTGTGGCTGTAGTGGTTCGCCAAGAAATTGTTTTGTTCATTATGGGTGGCGTGTTTGTCGTAGAAACCTTATCGGTGGTGATTCAAGTCGCTTCCTTTAAGTTAACCGGCAAGCGTGTGTTTCGCATGGCGCCAATTCATCATCATTTTGAATTAAAAGGTTGGCCGGAGCCGCGCGTGATTGTGCGTTTTTGGATTATCACCGTGGTACTTGTTTTGGTGGGACTCGCCACCTTGAAGTTGAGGTAGACACGTGCAAAGTATTGATCAGCAAACACAGGTCGTTGTCGGCCTGGGCAAAAGTGGCCTGTCACTGGTGCGTTTTTTAGCGCGTCATGCGCAGCCTTTTGTTGTTGCTGATAGCCGTGAAAACCCGCCTGAATTAGTCGCTTTACAGCGTGATTATCCTGACGTCACTGTGCATTGCGGGCCTTTATCGGCGGATATATTAAGTGCCGCACAGGTGTTGTATGTCAGCCCAGGTTTAGCTCTCAGTACGCCCGCTATTCAAACTGCGATTGCTAGCGGTGTAGCCATTTCAGGTGATATTGATTTATTTGCTCAACATGCCTGCGCACCGATTGTGGCGATTACGGGGTCTAATGCAAAAAGCACAGTGACCACCTTAGTTGGCCAGATGTTTGCTGCTGCCGGTTTGAACGTCGCTATCGGTGGCAACTTAGGCACGCCAGCCTTAGACCTGCTCAATGATGAGGTGGATGTCTATGTGATGGAGTTGTCGAGCTTTCAGTTAGAGACAACTTCACACTTAACAGCGCGTGTTGCGGTGTGCTTGAACATCAGTGAAGACCATATGGATCGCTATGTTGATTTGGCCGGCTATATCGCTGCCAAGCAACGCGTATTTGATCATGCACAAGCAGTGGTGATGAATCGTGATGACAGGGCTTCGCAGCCACAGCAAAGCCACGCTTCGATTATCAGTTTTGGGCTCTCCGCGCCGGCTACTGGCCAGTTTGGTTTGCGTGAGCAGGCTGGCGAGATCTACTTGGCTTGTGGTGATGAATTATTGTTACCCGTCAATCAGCTCAATATTCGAGGCAGTCATAACTACGCTAACGCGCTGGCGGCTTTAGCCATTGGCGCATCAATGAACCTGCCGATGGCGGCGATGCTCTCGGCATTGCAAGCCTTTGCTGGGCTTGAGCATCGTTGCCAGTGGTTGCGTAATTTGCACGGTGTGGCTTGGTACAACGATTCAAAAGCCACCAATGTTGGCGCCGCCTTGGCGGCCATTGAAGGCTTGGGTGCGGGTAATCCTGGCAAGTTACTGTTGATTGCTGGTGGGGACGGTAAAGGGGCTGACTTTTCTAGTTTAAAAGCGCCTGTGGCACAGTATTGCCGTGCAGTGATTGTCTTAGGTCGCGATGCTGAGCGTTTGGCGGCTGCACTGACTGATGCGGTGACGATTCAACGTGTAGCAACACTTGAGGATGCCGTGTTGGTTGCGGCGCAGCTTGCGCAAGCCGGCGACAGCGTATTGCTGGCTCCAGCGTGTGCCAGTTTAGATATGTTTAAAAGTTTTGAGCAGCGCGGTGAGTTGTTCGCGCAGGCTGTCGGGAGGTTGATATGAGCCTACTTGATATGCTGTCGCTACCGTCTCCTTGGCGTCACAACAACCAAGTTGATATCGATTTCCCGTTGCTTGCTGCATGCGCATTATTGATGGGTATTGGTCTGGTGATGATTGCTTCAGCATCCGCATCGGTTGCTGAAATTAATAACGGCAATACCTATCATTATTTTGTGCGGCACCTTGTTTACATTGTGCTGGCGCTGATTGCCGGCGGCGTGACTTTATTTGTGCCAATGTCGACTTGGCAGCGTTACAGCGGCTGGTTATTGGCTTTGGCTTTCATCTTGTTGGTGTTGGTGTTGATTCCAGGGATTGGCCGAGAAGTGAATGGTTCAAAGCGCTGGTTGGGCGCAGGGATCTTTAATATCCAGCCTTCTGAGCTGGCGAAGTTGTTTATGGTTATTTTTATCGCAGGCTATTTAGTTCGCCGTACAGAGCAGGTACAGCATCAGTTTATGGGGCTGGTTAAACCTTTGGTGATCTTAGCGGTGATGGGCGCATTACTGATGCAAGAGCCAGACTTTGGTGCCACAGTCGTGATGGCGGGCAGCATCATTGTGATGTTCTTTTTAGGCGGCGTAGGGCTGCGTGTTTCTGTGCCTTTATTAGGTGTCCTCATGGCGTCGTTGTGGTATCTGATGCGTTTTGAGAGCTATCGAATGGCGCGTCTGACTAACTTTACCAACCCATGGCAAGACCAGTACGGCAGTGGTTATCAGCTGACTCAGGCACTGATTAGTTTTGGTCGTGGTGAGTGGTTTGGCTTGGGCTTGGGTAACAGCATCCAAAAACAATTCTTTTTGCCTGAAGCACACACTGATTTTGTTTTTTCAGTATTGGCTGAAGAACTCGGCATGCTCGGTGCGCTGGTGACTTTGCTGTTGTTTATATTTGTTAGCGTGCGTGCTTTATATATTGGTGTTTGGGCTGAGCAGGCGAAAAAATATTATTGCGCGTATGTGGCCTATGGCTTGGCCTTGCTGTGGATCGCCCAAGTTGTGATTAATCTTGGCGTAAACACTGGTTTATTGCCAACTAAAGGTTTGACCTTGCCCTTTATCAGCTATGGCGGCAGCTCATTAGTGGTGTGCTGTATCAGCTTGGCGATTTTGCTACGTATTGAATGGGAGCGCCGCACGCTGTTGCTGGCCAGCGGCTCCATGAGCAAGGCACAAATTGCTGCTATGGCCAAGGGGGTGCGTGATGCGCGCTAATATTTTGATTATGGCTGCAGGCACCGGTGGACATGTGTTTCCCGCTTTAGCCTGTGCCGAAGAATTTAAAGCGCGCGGCTATCAAGTGCATTGGCTGGGCGCTGGACGCGGAATTGAGAATGAGTTGGTGCCTGAGGCAGGTTTTACCCTGCATACCTTAAAGGTTGATGGTTTGCGCGGTAAAGGCCTGCGCTCACTGCTGACGGCACCTTTTAAATTGCTTGCGGGGTTATGGCAAGCCAAGCGTTTAATGCGCGATTTAAAACCTGTGTGCGTGCTTGGCATGGGCGGTTATGTCACTGGTCCGGGTGGTTTGGCTGCGAAAATGGCGGGGATTCCACTGGTGATTCATGAGCAAAATGCAGTGACTGGCACCGCTAACCGACTGCTCTCAGGTTTTGCCACCCGTCTGTGTGAGGCCTTTCCGGGCACTTTCAAAAAGCGCAAAAACTGTATAACCACCGGCAATCCAGTGCGCGAGTCGCTGTTTTTAGCAACCCCGCGTAATGGCTTGGAAGGGCGCGCAGTTAATCTTTTGGTATTGGGCGGCAGTTTAGGTGCGGAACCGTTAAATAAATTATTGCCGGCCGCATTAGCGAAGCTGTCCAGTGAATTGCGTCCACAGGTGACTCACCAAGCGGGACGTAATAATGATCAAGTCACCCGCGAGCGTTATCAAGCAGTCGCTGTTGAAGCGCAAGTGGTGCCATTTATTAGTGATATGTCGCGTGCTTATGCTTGGGCTGATTTAGTGGTGTGCCGCGCGGGAGCCTTAACCGTGAGCGAACTAGCGGCGGCTGGCTTGGCCTCTTTTCTGGTGCCGTTACCGCATGCCATTGATGACCACCAAACTCGCAACGCAGAATTTTTGGCAAAACAAGGCGCCGCCGTCTTATTGCCGCAACATGCTACTGATGCAGACCGTTTAGCTGCACAGTTCACCGAGGTACTGATGGACAAACAACGCATTAAAACCATGGGTGAGCACGCGCGTTTACTGGCGCAGCCCGATGCTACGCAGCACGTTGTTGCTGTGTGTTTGGAGGTGGCCCGTGGTTGATTTATTACAGCCAACATCCGCTGAGATGCGTCGCATGCGCCGTATTCGCCGTATCCATTTTATTGGCATCGGTGGTACCGGCATGTGTGGTATTGCTGAGGTATTACGCAACCTCGGTTATGAAGTATCCGGCTCAGATTTGAAACCTTCCGTGGTGACTGAACGCTTGCAGAGCTTAGGTGTAAATGTGGTGTTTGGTCATCACGCTGAAAATGTTGAGCATGCGGATGTCTTGGTGGTCTCTAGTGCAATTAACCCGTCCAATCCAGAAGTGGCACGTGGTTTAGAGCGTCGTATCCCTGTTGTGCCGCGTGCTGAAATGTTGGCGGAGTTGATGCGTTACCGGCATGGTATTGCAGTGGCGGGTACCCACGGTAAAACCACCACCACTAGCTTACTTGCCTCAGTATTTGCCGCCGCAGGTCTTGATCCAACGTTTGTGATTGGTGGGCGTTTAAATGCCGCTGGTAGCAATGCCCAGCTCGGTGGTGGTTGCTATTTAATTGCCGAAGCAGATGAAAGTGATGCGAGCTTCTTGCACTTACAGCCAATGGTTTCAGTGGTAACCAATATCGATGCCGACCACATGAGCACCTATGGCGGCGACTTTAATAAGCTTAAGAAAACCTTTGTCGATTTTTTACACAATTTACCCTTTTATGGTTTAGCCGTGCTCTGCGTTGATGATCCATCGGTGCGAGAAATTGCTAAACAAGTGAAGCGTCCGATGCTGACTTACGGGTTTTCTGATGATGCTGATCTGCGTGCGATTAATATCAGTCAAGAGGGTATGCGCACCGCATTTACTGTGCTGCGTAAAGGCCGTGAACCACTTGATGTGTCGGTGAATATGCCCGGTAAGCATAACGTACTCAATTCGTTAGCAACCATCGCGATTGCTACCGATGAGGGCCTTTCTGATGCAGCTATTGTTGCAGGTTTATCAGGTTTTGAAGGGGTCGGTCGTCGTTTCCAAATTTACGGTCAATTACCGGTAGAAGGTGGCGAAGTGATGCTGGTGGATGATTACGGTCACCACCCGAGCGAAGTCGCAGCAGTGATTAAGGCTGTGCATGATGGCTGGCCGGGTCGTCGCTTAGTCATGGTCTATCAGCCTCATCGTTACACGCGCACCCGCGATTTGTATGAAGACTTTGTCCAGGTGTTGAGCGAGACCGGTGTGTTACTGCTGTTGGAAGTCTATCCCGCCGGCGAAGAGCCGATTCCGGGCGCTGATAGCCGTCAACTTTGTCATAGCATTCGTCAACGTGGACGCTTAGATCCTTTGTATGTTGAGCGCGGAACCGATCTAGCGCCGTTACTGAAACCTTTGTTGCGTCCTAACGATATTTTGCTGTGTCAAGGTGCCGGCGATGTCGGTGGTATTGCGCCGCAGTTAATCAAACATCCTTTGTTTGCCGCACATTCGACGGAGAGTGGGTTATGAGTCAGCCAATCAATGCTCAAGCGTTTGGTCGGGTTGCCGTGCTGTATGGCGGGCGCAGTGCTGAACGTGAGGTGTCCTTAAAATCAGGCGCAGCGGTATTGACGGCCTTACAAGACGCCGGTGTCGATGCTTTTGCAATAGATGTCGGTGATGATGTATTGGCGCGTTTGTGTGAGCAGAAAATTGATCGTGCTTTTATTGTTCTGCACGGTCGCGGCGGTGAAGACGGTACCGTGCAAGGTTTGCTTGAGTGTGCGGGTATTCCTTATACCGGTAGTGGTGTATTAGCCTCTGCGTTAGCCATGGATAAGCTACGCACTAAGCAAATTTGGCATAGTGTTGGCTTGCCGACGCCACGCCATGCGGCTTTGGTGACTCAAGAAGATTGTCATTTAGCGGCTGAGCAACTGGGCTTTCCTTTGATCGTTAAGCCAGCCAGCGAAGGTTCCAGTATTGGCATGGCCAAAGTGGATGATTTAGAGGCTTTATTAGCAGCTTGGCAGGAGGCTCGGCAGTTTGATTCTCAGGTGTTGGTTGAACAGTGGATTTCTGGTCCAGAGTTCACCATTGCCATGCTCGATGGCGAGGTGTTGCCACCGATTCGCTTAGGTACCAGTCACGCGTTCTATGACTACGAAGCCAAGTATCACTCCAACGATACCCAATATCAGGTTCCTTGTGGTTTAGCGGCTGATAAAGAGGCTGAATTGCGAGAGTTAACTGCGCGCGCCTGTCAGACCCTTGGTGTAACGGGGTGGGGTCGTGCGGATGTGATGCAAGATGCGCAGGGCAATTTTTGGTTATTGGAAGTCAATACCGTGCCAGGGATGACTGATCACAGTTTGGTGCCGATGGCTGCGCGTGCTGCAGGTCTTGATTTTACTACTTTAGTGCTGACTATTTTGGCTGGCACTTTACAGGCGCAAGGTTAAGCAGATGAGTAGCGCACAACAGCACACTAAGACTGCTGCTCAACGTGGAGCATCGCGCCAAGCGCCTGCCCGCGGAGCGCGTCGTGCTGCGTTGCAGAAAGCCCCGCGACAGTGGCCGCAGCCAAATTGGACAGTCATAAGTCGTGTTTTCTTGGCTGTGTTGCTGCTCGTGTTGCTGTTGAGTGCTGATCATGCTTGGCAGCTACTAAAGCCCCATGTGAATCAACCGATCTCAACCATTCGTGTATTGGGTGAGTTGAGTGCGGTGAATCAGCAGGCAGTACAAAAGCAATTAATGCCCTATAGCACTGATTTGTTTTTGTCGGTGAATATTGATGCGGTACGCAATGCTTTGGAAGAGCTGCCTTGGGTTGCTAGCGCAGAAGTCAGCCGTATTTGGCCTGATCAGTTGCAAGTGATTGTACAAGAAGAATTGCCCGTGGCGCGCTGGGGCGAGAGTGCTTTACTCAGTACGCAAGGGTATTTGTTTACCGTTTTAGATGTACAGGCCTACGCCAACTTGCCACGTTTATCAGGCCCTAAAAATACACAGCAGCGGGTGATGCAACAGTACCTTTCATTTAGCCAAGCCTTAAGGCCATTAGGCTATTCGATTAAACAACTGGAAATGCGTGAGCGTGGCAGCTGGTTTGTGACCACGCAAACAGGCCTGCAATTGTTATTTGGGCGTGATCATTTGGTAGAGAAAATGCATCGTTTTGCTGTTGTTCATGAGAAAGAATTGAAAGAGCAAATTGATAAAATTGAACGGGTTGATTTGCGTTATGCCAATGGTTTGGCTGTGGCTTGGCGCGCCCCGACAGAAAGTGAAACTACAGCGGTGGTGGCACAGTGAAGGAGAGAAAATTAATGGCAAATGAAAATAACCACAACATGATTGTTGGTCTTGATATAGGTACCTCCAAGGTTGTGGCGTTGGTTGCCGAGGTCACTCCTGATGGTGAGCTAAACATTGTTGGGATCGGTACGCACCCAACCCGCGGCCTGAAAAAAGGTGTGGTGATTAACATTGAATCCACCGTGCAGTCGGTACAACACGCGATTGAAGAAGCGCAGATTATGGCCGACTGCCATATTCACTCGGTGTTTGTCGGGATTGCGGGCAGTCATATTCGCAGTCAGAACTCCGATGGCACAGTTGCTATTCGTGATCGTGAAGTCAGTCGCGCAGATTTAGAGCGTGTATTGGATGCTGCGCAAGCAGTTGCCATTCCTTCTGATCAGAAAGTGCTGCATACCCTGCCGCAAGATTATGTAATTGATAAGCAAGAAGGCGTGCGCGAGCCGCTGGGTATGTCTGGTGTACGTTTAGAAGCCCGGGTGCATGTGGTGACCTGTGCCATTAATGCGTCGCAAAATATTGAAAAGTGTGTGCGCCGCTGTGGTCTGGAAATTGAAGATGTGATTCTTGAACAATTGGCCTCGGCCAATGCGGTATTGACTGAAGACGAAAAAGAGCTGGGTGTGTGTTTGGTGGATATCGGTGGTGGTACCTCGGATATCGCCATTTTCACTGAAGGCGCGATTCGTCATACCGCAGTGATCCCGATTGCTGGTGACCAAGTCACCAACGATATTGCCATGGCGCTGCGTACGCCCACCCAGTACGCCGAAGAAATCAAGATTCGCTATGCCTGTGCGCTGGCTAAATTAGCCGGCCCTGGCGAGACGATTAAGGTGCCGAGTGTCGGTGATCGCCCGCCGCGTGAGTTGTCCCGCCAAGCTTTAGCTGAAGTGGTCGAGCCGCGTTATGACGAGTTGTTTACTTTGATTCTCTCAGAGCTGCGCCGTAGTGGTTATGAAGACATGATTCCTGCAGGAATTGTACTGACTGGCGGCACTTCAAAAATGGAGGGCGCCGTTGAACTGGCTGAAGAAATTTTTCATATGCCGGTGCGCTTAGGTATGCCTCAAGGCATTAAAGGTATTGGTGATGTGGTGCGTAACCCAGTGTACTCAACCGCGGTTGGCTTATTGGTGTACGGGCTACGTAAGCAAGCAGATGGTGGGATTATGTCGGGTAAAAGTCATGATCAAACAGACGAAAAAATGGCCGTGTTTGGCAAGATTAAACGCTGGCTACAAAATCAATTGTAATGCAATAAAACTGGCGAAAGCTGGATTATAACGAGAAGGGTAGGAGAGTTATTATGTTTGAATTAGTTGATCAGACTCCGCAGAGTGCTGTGATTAAAGTGATTGGTGTCGGTGGCGGTGGTGGTAATGCTGTCAATCACATGGTAGCCAATAACATTGAAGGCGTAGAATTTATTTGCGCCAATACAGATGCTCAGGCACTGCGTGATATCACTGCGCGTACTGTGCTGCAGTTGGGCACGAGTGTGACCAAAGGCCTCGGCGCTGGAACCAATCCTGAGATTGGCCGTAAAGCCGCTGAAGAAGACCGTGAGCGCATTGCTGAAGTCTTGCAAGGCACGGATATGGTCTTTATTACCACCGGAATGGGTGGTGGTACCGGTACTGGTGCTGCACCAATCATTGCTCAAGTGGCTAAAGAAATGGGTATTTTAACGGTTGCTGTCGTGACGCGTCCGTTCCCTTTCGAAGGCAAGCGTCGTTTGCAAATTGCTGACGAAGGCATTCGTTTGTTGGCTGAACACGTTGACTCATTGATTACCATTCCTAACGAAAAATTACTGACTATTCTGGGTAAAGACGCCAGCTTGTTGTCTGCTTTTGCTAAAGCTGATGATGTTTTGGCCGGTGCAGTACGCGGTATTTCTGACATCATTAAACGCCCTGGGATGATTAACGTTGATTTTGCTGACGTTAAAACAGTCATGAGCGAAATGGGTATGGCAATGATGGGTACCGGTTGCGCAAGTGGCCCGAATCGTGCCCGTGAAGCGACTGAAGAAGCAATTCGCAATCCATTGTTGGATGATGTCAATCTTAATGGTGCACGTGGTATTTTGGTTAATATTACTGCAGGTCCTGATCTGTCGCTCGGCGAATACGCTGAAGTGGGTAGTATCATTGAAGCTTTTGCTTCAGATGAAGCAATGGTCAAAGTGGGTACGGTGATTGACCCTGATATGCGTGATGAGTTGCACGTGACTGTTGTCGCGACAGGCTTAGATCCGCGCGTAGAAAAACCAGTTAAAGTCGTAGATAACACCAATACCTTAAAAGTGGCGTCTGCGCTGCCGACCATGGCTGTTGCTATGGATGAAGGTAAAGAGGTTAATTACAACCATTACGATCGTCCTGCTATGCAGCGCCGTGGTGCGGGTAGTACGGCAACCGCGAGCAAACCCAATAACCAAGAAGAGATGGATTACTTGGATATTCCTGCGTTTTTACGACGCCAAGCAGACTGATAAGGGTTGGTATTGCGAGTTGATTTCTTTATTCACGCAGCATCTGTTAAGATGCCTCGTATTATTGAATATCTATTCGCAACCAGTATAGCAGCGGCTTAAGTCATGATTAGACAACGCACCTTGAAAAATATTATCCGTGCCACGGGTATCGGTTTGCACTCAGGCGAGAAGGTTTACCTGACGTTGCGCCCTGCAGCAGTGGACACGGGTATTGTGTTTCGCCGTATGGATTTAGATCCTATGGTAGAAATACCTGCTCTAGCAAAAAATGTCGGTGAGACAACTATGTCGACGACGCTCGTCAAAGATGGGGTTAAAGTAGACACTGTTGAGCACCTGTTATCTGCTATGGCAGGTTTGGGTATTGATAATGCTTACGTTGAACTTTCTGCTTCTGAAGTACCGATCATGGATGGCAGTGCTGGGCCTTTTGTTTTTTTAATTCAATCTGCTGGATTGGAAGAGCAAGATAAGCCAAAACAATTCATTCGTATTTTACGTGAAGTAAAGGTTGAGGACGGTGAGAAACGTGCCACTTTTGTACCTTTTGAAGGGTTTAAAGTGGGTTTCGAAATTGACTTTGATCATCCTGTGTTTGCAGGACGTACGCAGACGGCGTGTGTGGATTTTTCCAGTACTTCATTTGTAAAAGAAGTCAGTCGTGCACGAACATTTGGCTTTATTCGTGATATTGAGTTCTTGCGTACGCATAATCTTGCTTTGGGTGGCAGTGTCGATAACGCAATCGTTGTTGATGAAGATTCTGTCCTCAATGAAGATGGTCTACGTTATGAAGATGAATTTGTGAAGCATAAGATTCTTGATGCTATCGGCGACTTATATCTGTTAGGGAAAAGTTTGATTGGTGAGTTTCGCGGTTATAAATCGGGACATGCGCTCAATAACCTATTAATTAGAACCCTACTTGAGCAGCCAGATGCTTGGGAAGTGGTAACCTTTGTAGATTCCAGTTTAGCTCCTATTTCTTATATGCGCCCTGCGGCGGCCGTATAAGTTTATCGTTAAATTTTTAAACCACCCTTTATGGGTGGTTTTTTTTTGTTTTTTTATGAGTGAGCGGCTCAGTATTATTGTCTTACTATTGTTTTTTATGATGATGGATGGTCATTTAAATCAATAAAGCTTCAGCTTGTCGCAAGCCTAACCTACTCTCTATACCAAGCCTGAGCACAACGGTACTTTTTGGAGAACTTCATGGACTTTTCTTATAGCGAAAAAACCCAAGCATTACGCGAGCAGTTGCGTGGTTTTATGGATCAGCACGTTGTGCCACGCATTGGCGCTTGGCAGCAAGAGGTTGCTGCTGGAATTTATCCTGTTTCTTTTATGCAAGACTTAAAAGCATTGGCGCGCGCTGAAGGTTTGTGGAATTTGTTTTTACCTTCATTAAAAGACGACGAACCGGGTAATGGCTTGAGTAATATTGAATATGCACCGCTGGCTGAGATTATGGGTCGGGTGAGTTGGGCATCTGAAGTGTTCAATTGCAATGCGCCGGATACGGGCAACATGGAATTGCTGCATATGTTTGCTACGTCTGCGCAGCGTCAGCAATGGCTCAATCCTTTGCTAGAAGGAGAGATACGTTCAGCGTTTGCGATGACTGAACCGGATGTCGGGTCCTCAGATGCAAGTAATATTCAAACTTTGATTCGCCGTGAAGGTGATGAATATGTGATCAATGGTCGAAAATGGTTTATCACCAATGCCTCACATCCTCATTGTAAGTTTATGATTGTGATGGGTAAAACTGATCCTGATGGTGATGCTAAGCGCCAGCAAAGCATGGTGATTGTGCCAATGGATACGCCAGGGGTGATCATTGAACGCAATATTGCAGTGATGAACCATGTTGCCCCTGAAGGGCACTGTGAAATAGTTCTACGCAATGTACGAGTGCCTGCGGCGAACTTGCTGGGTAAAGAAGGCGATGGATTTATGATGGCGCAGGCGCGTTTAGGCCCTGGTCGTGTTCACCACTGTATGCGTTCGATTGGTATGGCTGAGCTGGCCTTAGAGTTAATGGTTGAGCGCTCACAAGAGCGTAAAACTTTTGGCCGTTACTTACACCAACATGGCAGTGTTTCCGAGTGGATTGCTCGCTCACGAATGGAAATTGAGCAAGCGCGCTTGTTGGTATTGAAAACCGCATGGATGATTGATGAGGTAGGCGCACGTGCGGCTCGTAAAGAAATCTCGATGATTAAAGCGGTCGTGCCCACGATGCATATGCAAGTGGTTGATCGTGCGATACAGGTCTTTGGAGCAATGGGTTTAACTCCAGATACGCCATTGGCTGACTTGTGGATTGGTGGACGTTGCTTACGTTTTGCTGATGGTCCAGATGAAGTGCATTTGCGCAGTATTGCCCGTATGGAACTGCAAGATAGTGAAGCCGCGCGCGGACACACTGCGGCTTACTTAACTCCCCCTCTGCGCAGTTAAAACGCTAGTGTTGCAAACTAAAAAGCCCTGTTTCATACAGGGCTTTTTATTCAAGAGCGGTTGCTGAATGCTTGTATTGCTTAATACCGAGGGGTTGTATTTTCAGCGTTGTCAGGCAGCTTGGTTTTCCAGCCTTTATTGCCGGGAAGAATCACGTTAAGTAATAAGGCTATCACAGCGCAAAGAGAAATTCCCGATAAGGTGAAATCACCACTGCCAATGCTCATCCCGCCAATCCCGAAGACCAAAGTCACTGAGACGATAATCAAATTGCGCGCTTCAGATAAATCCACTTGATTGCGAATTAAGGTGTTGAGCCCAACTACCGCAATTGAACCGAATAACAAGCATAAAATACCGCCCATAACCGGCACGGGAATACTCTGTAGAGCCGCGCCAAATTTCCCGATAAAAGCTAAAGCAATAGCAAAGCCCGCCGCCCAAGTCATGATTTTTGGGTTGTAGTTTTTCGTTAACATCACCGCACCTGTGACTTCAGCATAGGTGGTATTCGGTGGGCCGCCAAACATCCCTGCAGTTGTGGTGGCTAAGCCATCGCCAAGTAGGGTGCGGTGTAAGCCGGGGTTCTTGATGTAGTTTTGTCCGGTGACACTGCCAATCGCAATCACTCCGCCGATATGCTCGATTGCTGGCGCTAAGGCGACCGGCAACATAAACAAAATTGCCCCGAGGTGAAACTCTGGAGTAACAAACGCGGGGAGGGCAAACCAAGGTGCGAGGCGAATGGCTTCAGTGCTGACTTGGCCTAAGATGACCGCGAGTGTGCAGCCAACGATAATCCCAGCCAAGATTGGCACTAAACGAAAGAGCCCGCGCCCTAAGGTGGCGACTGCAAGGGTTGTCACTAGTGCTGACATGGAGATGATCATCGCGGTTGGGTAAGCAATCAATTGCGTTGCGCCATCGCCTGATTTGCCCATCGCCATATTCACTGCGACGGGTGATAGTGCCAGGCCAATGCACATAATCACCGGTGCAATCACCACTGGCGGTAGCAGTTTGTCGATAAAACCGGTGCCTTTCATGCGAACCGCAGCGCTTAGCAGCACATACACCATGCCTGATGCCATAATTGCACCAAGTACTGCAGGTAAGCCAAAATTGGTTTTCGCATAGAGGATCGGTGCAATAAAGGCAAAGCTTGATGCGACAAAAACCGGCACTTGGCGTTTGGTCACCAATTGGAATACTAAGGTACCGATACCCGCAGTAAATAAGGCGACGTTAGGGTCCATTCCAGTAATCAGCGGCATCAACACCAGAGCCCCAAACGCGACAAACAACATTTGCGCGCCGGCCAAAGCCTGTCGCCACAGCGGTTCTGCAGGATAAGGCAGCATCAATCAGCTCTCCTTTTGCTTGGTGCCGAAAATTTTATCACCCGCATCGCCTAAACCTGGGACGATGTAACTGTTGTTATCGAGGCCTTGATCAATCGATGCGGTATATATTGCTACATCGGGGTGCGCAGTATTCACTGCGTTAATTCCTTCAGGTGCGGCGACTAATACCATTGCGCGAATTTCTTTACAGCCGGCTTTTTTCAATAAATTGATGGTGGCGATCATTGAATTGCCGGTGGCCAACATCGGATCAATAATCAAGGACAAGCGTGAGGGCATATCGGGCGCCAGTTTTTCTAAGTACGTGTGTGCTTCCAGTGTGGCCTCGTTGCGCACCACACCAACCGCGCTAACTTTAGCACTCGGAATTAGGCTTAACACGCCTTCGAGCATGCCAATTCCTGCGCGTAAAATGGGCACCACAGTGATTTTTTTACCGGCAATTTTTTCAACCTCAACCACGCCGCTCCAGCCTTCAATGGCATGGGTTTCTAAAGGTAAATCCTTGGTTGCTTCGTAGGTGAGTAGTGTGCCAATTTCTTGTGCTAACTCGCGAAAATTTTTTGTGCTGACATCAGCTCGACGCATTAAACCAAGTTTGTGACGAATCAGGGGGTGACGGATTTCATGGGCGGACATGAACAGCTCCAAAAGCTAGAAAGTAGGCGCCTAGATTAAACGAAATAAGGATAAAACGGCACTTTGTTTGCGATCAATACTTGCCCTAAACGGCTTGTGGCAGTACCTTTTGCGCCTTAATTCTTTAACAACGAGCCCCGTGATGCCTGTTAATCTTGAACATATCCAGCAAATAATGGCTGAGGCCGATATTTTATTCACTGCTGCTGAGGTTGAGGCCGCGATTGATCGTGTCGCGCAGCAGATCAATCAGCAATTGTTTGCAAGTAACCCGGTGGTTTTTTGCGTGATGAATGGTGGTTTGATTTTCTCCGGTAAACTGCTGACTAAATTAACCTTCCCATTAGAGCAGTCGTATTTACACGCCAGCCGCTACCGTAATGAAACCAGTGGTGGTGAGCTGTTTTGGAAAGCTAAGCCGGAAATATCCTTTATGGATCGTGAAGTGCTGATCATTGATGACATTCTGGATGAAGGGCATACGTTGTCAGCCATTATCGAGTTCTGTAAGCGCGCGGGAGCCAGCAAAGTGCATACAGCTGTGCTTATGGATAAGAAGCACGACCGTAAGGCCAGCGCTGACTTAAAAGCTGACTTTACTGGCTTGTATTGCGAAGATCGTTATATTTTCGGTTACGGCATGGACTATAAAGGTTACTGGCGTAATGCGGCAGCTATTTACGCTGTTAAAGGCATGTAATAACACGCTGGTTATGATTTTTTTGTATGCAAAGCTAAACGTTCCAGTGCCTTGCGCAGCACTGGATCGCTGATCGCTTGCGCACTGGCGTGGATCACGTGCCCCGTATGTTCAGAAAAATCGATATTACGCGTGGCTGCTTTTTCAGGCTGCATAGGTGGGCGCACCTTAAACTGAATACGCAGCACTTGGTTAAACTCAGGGGTTTGCTGCAGCTGTTCTAGTAAACGTTTTTGCTGATAACGCAAGCGGGTTGCCCAGAGCCCATCGGTGACGATTAGGGTCAGTGTCGCGTCTTGCACTGTCGCGACATGACAATGCTTGCGAGCAGCGGGTTGCAAGTATTGATTGAGCAATTCCTGTAAGCGCTCAACGCTTTGCGCACGAGCCACTAAACGTTGTAGTGAAGCGCTTTGCTGCAATAAACGGGTGGTTTTTTGCGCTTGAGTAGGGCGATAGCTCATCGATGACCTCACAAAAAGACAGATCGCGATGATCCGAACTTATGGTTTTTTCAAAGCTTGCTTGAAATATGTCGGGTGCGACACCACGTTGTAAAGACAGTATAGCTTACAAAAAACACAGTGATTGTGGCTGAGAAGCGTATATTTATTTTGCTCATCGAGCTGCTTGTTGATTAAGACTACTTTATTCGATAGCAAATACGGGTAGAATGGTTTTTTTGTGCGGGTGAGTGCAGTATGACTTACGCGCCTTCACCCCCCAAAAATGGAAGCGTTATTAATTATGTTTGCGCCTTTATTCAGAAAACTCCTTGGAAGCAAGAATGATCGTGATGTCAAACGCATGTATAAAATGGTTAATACCGTTAATGCGCTTGAAGAGCAAATGGTGGCTCTATCTGACGAGCAATTAAAAGCCAAAACCAATGAGTTTCGTGAACGTCTAGCGGGTGGTGAAAGCTTAAATAAACTCTTACCTGAAGCCTTTGCGGTGGTTCGTGAGGCCGGTAAGCGCGTGATGGGTATGCGTCACTTTGATGTGCAGTTAATCGGCGGACAAACCTTGCATGAAGGCAAGATTGCTGAGATGCGTACCGGTGAAGGTAAAACCTTAGTAGCAACACTGGCGGTGTACTTAAATGCTTTGCCTGCCAAAAGTGTGCATGTGGTAACGGTCAACGATTACCTGGCGCGTCGTGATGCGAATTGGATGCGTTCGTTATATGAGTTCTTAGGTCTTACTGTCGGCGTTGTTGTCCCGTTTCAGGATCCAGAAGAAAAGCGTGCCGCCTATGCGTGCGATATCACTTACGGCACCAATAACGAATTTGGTTTTGATTACCTGCGCGATAATATGGCGTTTAGCATTGAAGATAAGTTTCAGCGTGAACTGCATTTTGCAGTGATCGATGAAGTTGACTCAATCTTAATTGATGAGGCACGTACGCCCTTGATTATTTCAGGGCAAGCGGAAGACAGTTCTGAGCTATATAAAAAGATCAACCTGATTATTCCAACCTTAAAACGCCAGCTTGAAAATGAAGAAGGCGAAGTGTTGGAAGAAGGGCATTACACCATTGATGAAAAAACACGCCAAGTCGAGCTGAATGAAGCTGGCCATCAGTACATTGAAGAAAAACTGACTGAAATGGGCTTGTTGGCAGAAGATGAGTCGTTGTACTCGGCCAGTAATTTGAGTTTATTGACTCACGTTAACGCAGGTTTACGTGCACATACCTTATTTCATCGTAACGTTGAATACATCTTGCAAGATGGCCAGGTGGTGCTGGTTGATGAGCATACTGGTCGTACCATGCACGGCCGTCGCTTATCTGAAGGTTTACACCAGGCCATCGAAGCCAAAGAAGGTGTGCATATCCAGCCTGAAAGCCAGACTCTCGCTTCGACCACGTTTCAGAACTATTTCCGCCTGTATGAAAAGCTCTCCGGTATGACGGGTACGGCGGATACTGAGGCGTTTGAGTTCCGCCAGATTTATGGTCTAGATGTCACCGTTATTCCAACCCATCGCCCAGTGGCGCGTAAAGACTTTAATGACTTGGTGTTCTTAACTCAGCCAGAAAAATATACCGCCATTATTGCCGATATCCGCGAGTGTCAAGAACAAGGCCGTCCCGTGCTTGTCGGTACAGCATCGATTGAAAGTTCTGAGTATGTCTCCAACGTGCTTAAAGCTGATGGTATTGAGCATAAAGTACTGAATGCTAAGCATCACGATTTAGAAGCTGACATTATTGCTCAGGCCGGTCGCCCTGGTGCGGTTACGATTGCCACGAATATGGCTGGTCGGGGTACTGATATTGTCTTGGGTGGTAGTTGGGAATCAGAGGTTGCTGCTTTAGATCAAGCCAGTGACGAACAAATTGCAGATATTAAAGCGGCGTGGCAAAAAAGCCATCAGCAAGTGATTGAAGCTGGCGGTTTACACGTGATTGCTACTGAACGTCACGAGTCGCGTCGGATTGATAACCAACTGCGTGGCCGCTCAGGCCGTCAGGGTGATCCAGGCTCGACACGTTTTTACCTGTCACTAGAAGACAATCTGATGCGCATCTTTGCCTCAGACCGCGTTAAAAACTTTATGAAAGCCTTGGGCATGAAAGAAGGTGAGGCTATTGAGCATCGCATGGTGAGCAATGCCATTGAAAAAGCCCAGCGCAAAGTTGAAGGCCGTAACTTCGACATGCGTAAACAGCTGCTTGAGTATGATGATGTCGCGAATGAACAGCGTAAAGTGATTTACCATATGCGTAATAGCTTGCTCTCATCAAATGATGTCGGCGATATCGTTGCAGAGTTTAGACATGAAGTACTCAGTAGCACTATTGAACAGTTTATTGCGCCACAGTCATTGCCAGAGCAATGGAATATTGCTGAGCTTGAACAAGCAATGGCTGAAGGGTTCGGTGTGCAATTACCGATTCAAGAGTGGCTCGATAGCGATGATTCTTTATATGAAGACACGCTGCGCGAGCGTATTTATGCACAGGTGATTGCTGCTTATACGGAAAAAGAAGCACAGGTTGGCGCGGAAGGCTTACGTAACTTTGAGAAGCAAATTATTCTGCGTGTATTGGATGATTTGTGGAAAGAGCATTTGGCCGCAATGGATCACTTGCGCCATGGTATTCACCTACGTGGTTACGCTCAAAAAAATCCTAAGCAAGAATACAAGCGTGAATCCTTTAACTTATTTCGTGATCTACTGGATTCAATTAAGCGTGATTCGATCCGCGTATTATCTAACGTGCAAATTCGTCAAGAAGATCCAGAGGAAGAGGAAGCACGTTTGCGTCAACAAGCGCAGGCCTTGGCTGAGCGTATGCAATTTCAGCACGAAGAAGCTGCAGGCTTTGATAGCACGCCTGAAGACAATACAGAAATTGAGCCTGCTGCTGCACCCACGCAAGTGCGCAATGAGCCGAAAATTGGCCGTAATGAGCCATGCACCTGTGGATCTGGAAAAAAATACAAACATTGCTGCGGACGTATCAGTTAATGTTTTAACCCTGCTTTGATGCTTTAAAGTGGTGGTGAGTACAGGTTTTACGCCGTACCAGATGATTTCTGAGTACGGCGTTTCTTTTCGCGCACAGCGCATTTAATCAGCGGGAGAATTGTTATGGCGGTTGGCTTAGGTGAATTACCAGTAATGCATCCAGTTGCAGGTTTTGAATTAGGTATTGCCAGTGCTGGCATTAAAAAGCCAGGCCGCCGCGATGTGGTACTGATGCGTTGTGCCGAGGGTAGTGCAGTGGCTGGGGTGTACACGCAAAATGCTTTTTGTGCCGCGCCTGTGCTGCTGTGCAAACAACGCATGCAGTCTGCTCCACGTTATTTGATTGTTAATACTGGAAATGCCAACGCCGCTACTGGTGCATTGGGTTTGCAAGCCGCCAATGCTGTATGTCAGCAGTTGGCTGAGCTGGTGGGCTGTCCTGTTGAGCAAATTTTACCGTTTTCAACAGGGGTGATTGGCGAACCGTTACCGGTCGATAAAATCACTGCGGCATTACCCGCCGCGCTGAGTGATTTGCGTGAAGATCATTGGGCGTTGGCCGGTGAAGGTATTATGACTACCGATACTCTGCCTAAAGGCGCAAGCCTGCAATTTCAGCACAATGGCGTGACTGTTACGGTAACGGGTATCAGTAAAGGTGCTGGGATGATTCGCCCAAATATGGCCACTATGCTGGGCTATATTGCGACGGATGCCTCAGTCAGTCAGGAGATCTTGCAAAATATTTTGCATGATGCGGCGAATAAATCCTTCAACCGCATCACTATTGATGGTGATACTTCAACCAATGACTCCTGCATCCTTGTTGCAACAGGTCAAGCTGCAGTTGAGTGCGTTACCGAAGCGCAAGGTGAATTGTACGATGCTTTGCGTGAAGCGATTAATCAGGTTGCAATGCAGCTGGCACAAGCGATAGTGCGTGACGGTGAGGGCGCGACGAAATTTGTTACCGTGCAAGTACAGGGTGGCGCCACCCAGCAAGAGTGTCTCGATGTTGCTTATGCGGTTGCTCACTCACCGTTGATTAAGACTGCGTTATTTGCTTCTGATCCAAACTGGGGGCGGATTGTTGCCGCCATTGGTTATGCGGGTGTCAAAGAGTTGGACACTGAGCAAGTCAATGTGTACTTAGATGATGTGTGCATTGTTGCTCGAGGCGGCCGTGCGCAAGCTTATACCGAAGAGCAGGGCGCGGCAGTTATGCAACAAGCGGAGATTCTGATTCGTATTGAACTGGAACGTGGTGGTTGCACAGAAACGATTTGGACCACTGACCTTTCTCATGAATATGTGCGTATCAATGCTGAATACCGTTCTTAAGTTTGCCGTGCGAGCAGGCCTGTGCGCATGACTAAGCGCGTGCATGTTGTTGCTGCGGTGATTCGCAATGCCCAACAGGAAATACTGCTGGCACTACGTCCTGCTGATAAGCATATGGGCGGCTTATGGGAGTTTCCAGGTGGTAAATGCGAGGTCGGCGAAAGCCCGCAGCAGGCATTGGCCCGTGAGCTGCATGAAGAGTTGGGGATTGTTATTGAGAACCCTCAGCCGTTGATTCAGGTCAGGCATGACTACCCTGATCTACATGTGTTGTTGGATGTTTATACGGTGCCCCGCTTTACGGGTGAGGCACATGGTGCAGAAGGGCAGGCGGTGCGTTGGGTTGCTTCCAGTGCTTTAGCGGATTATCAGTTTCCTGCAGCCAATCGAAGCATTGTCAGTGCGGCACAACTGCCGCAACGTTATTTGATTACCCCAGAGCAACTTAGGCCAGAGCAACTGTACATGGGTGCTGAGCGCGCTTTGGCAGCGGGCTGTAAACTCTTGCAGTTGCGTGCTGCACATTTGTCAGTCAATGAATACAAAGCGCTTGCTTGGCGTTTACAAGCGTTGTGCGCAGGGCGTGCGCAGTTGATGCTCAAAGGTGACTTAGTTTGGCACGCAGAGTTTCCTGGCGCAGGTTGGCACTTAACTGCGCAGCAGTTGCATGAGCTGGCAGGGCAAGCACGCCCTCTTGCAACGGATCGTTGGTTAGCAGCGTCTTGTCATACGGTTGAGGAATTGCAGTTGGCCACGGCGTTGCAGGTCGACTTTGTGACCTTGTCGCCCGTCTTGCCGACACCAACACACCCTGCAAGCCCACCTTTAGGTTGGGATACGGCGCAAGCATTATTACGTGAGTTTAATGCCCCAGCATTCCTGCTCGGCGGTTTAACTGAGCAGGATACTGTGCAAGCCTGTGCCATTGGTGGACAAGGCGTAGCGGGTATTCGCGGTTTTTGGCCGCAGACGTTATAGCGGTTTTTCTGCTGCTTGCCAGTGAATCTCTGCGCAACCTTGATCTTGGGCAATTAGGCGAGCGGCAACAAATAATAGATCAGATAAACGGTTAATATAACCGAGCATCTCTGGGCGCAAGGCTTCACTGCTATGCAGTGCTTGGCAGCGCCGTTCGGCGCTGCGTGCGCTGCTGCGGCACACATGAGCTTGCGCTATCAAGCGTGAGCCACCCGGTAAAATAAACTCTTTTAACGGTCCTACCTGTACATTCCAGGCGTCAATGCTTTCTTCTATTCGAGTGATTTCATTGGCTTGCAGCGCTTGATATTCAGGCATAGCTAATTCACCGCCCATATCAAAGATACGATGCTGGCAAGGTGCAAGTACGTCAATCACTTCTTGTAAATGAGGTGCCGTTTGCAGTTGCTCGTGCAGTTCTGCCAATAATAAACCCAGCTGGCTGTTGAACTCATCGAGTGCGCCAATCGCTTCTATGCGCGGGTGGCTTTTATTCACGCGACGACCATCGGCCAAGCCGGTTTGCCCATCATCACCGGTGCGCGTATAAATTTTACTGAGTCGATAGCCCATGCTCGTAATCTCCGTATGCAGGTTGTTAGCTGAGTGGTAAGCCTAGCATTATTAAAGTGTTTTGTAGTTGTGTATGTAGCGCATGCAGAGTGGGTGTTTGGCATGCTAGCGCGATGCTCTGCGTACATGCAAAGCCTGTCATATAGCTTATTTCAGTGCGCCGCTGATGATGTGCATCTTGGCGCATGGACGATGAGTTTGCTGCGGTTTTTTCAATGACCTGCCAGACTTGCTGGTGTAAATGCTGGGCGGCGTTAGCTTGCTGCGCCGCGTTGAGTAGTCTTTGCAGCTCGTCGCATAGAATATTAATTAAAGTAGCGTGCTGGAGCAGAGTGCCGTTATTGCAATCATGGATGACCGTAAGCGGATTGATTGCGCAGTTAATCGCTAGTTTACGCCATAGTTTCTCACTGATATCTGCTGTCCACGTACAAGGGATTTGCGTCGATCGGCAATGATCAAGCAGTGCTGCTGGTTCTGGACGGTGGTCTAAACTGCCAAGCCAGATGTCCCCTTGGCCAGCAAATACCGTATGAAACGGTTCAGCTAAATAAGCGCCTTCTGTAGTCGAGGCGGCAATGCATTGCGTATTTGGCAAGAGTGTTTGAATTGCTTGCTGGCTGCCTAAACCATTTTGTAATAACACCACCAAACTGTCTCTATTGAGGCGGTGCGCGACTTGTTTAATCGCCGCTTCTGCATCGTATGCTTTACAGGCTAGCAGTAAGTTCTTAATCGGCTCAGCATCATCGGGCAGCTGTGCGCTGATTGGGTAGGCATGGGTATGCTGCATCAGTGCATCACTGATGCGCACAGTGCCGTTGAGCTGATAGCGTGCCAGTGCCTCAGGGTTGCGTAAAATTAAACGTACTGATTGCTGTGTGGCGGCGAAGCGAGCGGCCCATAAACAGCCTAAGCTACCAGGGCCTTGGATATGCCAGAGCATAAAATGATTATTGCAGTGGAGTCGTGATGCGTAAAACCTCAATCCGTCCGTTAACGTATGAGTTGGGCAGATTTTGCGTGGCTAAGTTGATCAATTGATCAGGTGTTGCAGGCAAGGCTTTAGCGTTAAGGCCTAGCATGCTAATGCCGCTCTTGATATTGATAAAACCCTCACTGGTTTTAAATGATTTTACATTCAACCCATCATAGACACGCTTAAAACTGGTAGCGGTATATTCTTGCTGTTCGTCCAGTAAAGTAATCAGGGCAAAGTGATTGCCATCTAGACGTACCAATACATCCAGTGGACGCACGAGTTGTTGCAAGCGTCTGGCGATTGAGCACAATAATTCCTTGTGTGCTTGTCGACCGAATTGCTGGGATACGCTTGCCATATTTTCAATGCCAATCAGTAAGTAGCAGAGCGTGCCGCCGCGCGACTCCAACTGGCGCAGATTATTACTGAGCATGTGTTTGAGGTAACGAATATTGCCCAGCCCTGTCAGAGGGTCTACCTGATTGCGTGACTCTAAAGATGCAATGTTGCGGGTCAGTAGTTGCTTTTCTTTGAGGAGACGCATCAGCGTGTTGTAGAGTCGATCTGCGGCAAATACACGCGGAACCAATTGCTCATTCATCGCGGTTTTGCTAATAAAATCATCAACGCCTCGATCAAAGGCCTCGGCTAAGGCGTTGTCACCCTCTTTGCCGGTGAGTAAAATAACGTAGGTGTAATGATCTTTTTGCTCGTCTTGTTGACGTATGCGTGCCGTGAGTTCTAAGCCATCCATTTCAGGCATCAGCCAGTCAGCGAGGATAATGCCTGCTTGTCGTTCTTCGTGAAGCTTCAGTGCTTCTGCTGCACTGTTGGCAAAGCGAATATCTGTATAGCCTGCTTGGTTTAACGCACGGCCTATCATGACGCTAGAAAACTTGGCATCATCTACAACAAGGATGCTTAGAAGAGGATTTGGCATAGCTGAACCACTTATGGGTAGAACTGAATGGATATGTTGCACATTGAACTCTTTATAATGGTGGCACATTGGAATGGCAAGTGTTCTTGCGTGCAGTTGTGATAAAAGTGCTTTTTAATTTAAATATAAAATAAGTTGGGAGGGTCGCTATGCCGTCTTTTGATGTGGTTTCTGAGTTAAATGCGCATGAGTTAACAAATGCGATTGATAATGCTGCAAAAGAGCTTGAGCGTCGCTACGACTTGCGTGGTAAAGCGAGCTTTGAGTCTAAAGATAAAACAGTGACTTTAACGGCAGACGCTGATTTTATGCTAGAGCAGTTGATTGAAATTTTGAAACTGTCTTTAGTTAAACGTAAAATTGACGTGCAGTGCCTAGAGTACAAAGAGGCCTATGGCTCGGGTAAAGTCGTTAAGCAAGAGATCGTATTGCGTGAAGGCATTGATAAGGAATTGGCCAAAAAAATCGTTGCTGTGGTAAAAGAAGCGAAGTTAAAAGTACAGGCGTCTATTCAGGGTGATCAAGTGCGTATCACCGGTAAAAAACGTGATGACCTACAAGAAGCGATGGCTTTGCTGCGAGCCCAAGAACTCGGAATGCCATTGCAGTTTGATAACTTTAGAGACTAGCCGTACGGTAACTTTGAACGCAGATCATTGTTGCCTGGCTTGTAAGCAGCCCGCTGTGGTAGCGGGCTGCTTTGTCGGTTAGCGCAATTTTAGTAAGCGATCTGAACGTTCTTGCGTCTTCGCGTAGAGCTCAGCATTGGTTTCCAGTTCTTTAAGCGGAGCAGGAAAAATAGCAGAGATCTTTTCTGCCCAAGCGGGTGATGCGCTTTGCTCTGGAAAGCATCGTTTAAGCAGGTCAAGCATAATTGAAACAGTTACGGACGCGCCAGGTGATGCACCCAGTAAAGCGGCGAGTGAGCCATCAGCTGAACTGACCAGTTCTGTACCAAATTGCAGTACACCGCCTTTTTTTGCATCTTTTTTGATGATCTGAACACGCTGACCGGCAATTTCAAGTTTCCAGTCAGCAGGGTCGAGTTGTGGATAGAAACGGCGCAAAGAATCTAAACGCTGTTCCATCGACTGCATGACTTCGCTGATGAGGTAGCGCGTCAAATCCATATTGTCTCGTCCGACTGCCATCATTGGCCAGATATTGCTAAAGCGTACTGACAGCGGTAGGTCTAAAAATGACCCGTATTTGAGGAACTTTGTAGTAAAACCTGCATAAGGTCCAAATAATAAAGACTTCTTGCCATCAATCACGCGGGTGTCTAAGTGGGGAACTGACATGGGTGGAGAGCCAACTGCTGCTAAGCTGTAGACCTTCGCTTGATGCTGTTCGACGATTTCAGGCTTGTCACAACGCAGCCATTGGCCGCTGACTGGAAAGCCGCCGTAGCCTTTGCCTTCTGGGATGCCAGACATTTGTAGCAGTGGTAATGCGGCGCCGCCTGCACCTAAGAATACAAAGCGTGAAGTCACTTCACGGCGCTGACCGGTTGTAAGGTTTTTCATACTGACTTGCCAGCCTTGCGCACAGCGTTTGAGGCCAACAACTTTATGTTTGTAATGAATGGTGCTGTGTTCTTGCTTGCTTAAATAAGTCAGTAGTTGGCGAGTTAAAGCACCAAAGTTAACGTCTGTACCATTGGTAATTCGCGTCGCTGCCATTGCTTCGTCGCTTTTACGTTCGGCCATCATCAACGGCAGCCACTCAGCCATCACGCTTTTATCGGTGGTAAACGCCATATCTTTAAAAGCATGGTGTTTGCTCATCACTTCAGCACGTTTTTCCAAGAAGGCAATATTTTCTTCTCCTTGGACAAAGCTGAGGTGCGGGACTGGGTGAATAAAGGTCTCAGGATCACCAAAGGTGCCAGTTTCGAGAAGGTGGGCCCAGAATTGCTTAGACTCTTCAAACATAGCATTGATATTAATCGCTTTTCCAGGATCAATAGAGCCGTCTGCTGCGGGTGGAGTGTAGTTGAGCTCGCATAGGCCGGCGTGGCCAGTCCCTGCGTTATTCCATGGGTTAGAGCTCTCCATTGCTCCGTCTTCCATTTGCTCAATAAGTTCTAAGTTGAGGCTTGGATCCAGCTCTTTTAACATCACTGCTAAAGTAGAGCTCATGATACCGGCTCCCACCAGTAAAACATCCAAGTGTGCGTGATTATCTTGCGCCATCAGTGTGTCTCCAAAATGCAGCTGTTAGGCTATGCAGAGAAGAACCGCAGTGAGCCTTGTTAAGGGTTAGATTATTGCGAAATAGTCAATGCTTTAACCGCTGCAAGGAGGAGGGCTGTTGATGCATGGAACTGTAAACGCCAAACTATTCATTGCTTGCCACACTCTTGTGAAGTTGTGAAACAGTTTTCCCGCCATCTTTTGGAGTAGCGGATCTCTAAAATGTTTTTACTGCGGACGTCCAAGTGCTCTGCGCGTGAATGGTGCACCACTTAATAATAGTGCAAAATTTGTCGCTCAGCACGCTTGTGCGCCGTAAATAGGGCACTCGACAACTTTTGCTTAATGACTGATTGACTGCCAAGTGGCAGAGGAAAAGTCTAAGAACTCAGATGCCGTACATAGTTGGAGAACAATTATAACGATGAAATCAGAGAAAATGAGCATATATGCAAAAATTCTTTAGTCGAAAGGTGTCAAGAAGTGTGTCAAAAGTATCAGCTAGCAGGAGGGTCTAGGGTATTTGGCGTTTGGCGCTTTATACTGTAGCAGGCTGTAGTGTTTGGTTAAACGTTGTAAAATTCGAATCTATGCTTCCAAGGAATCTAAACTATGTTGCGTTATCTATTTGCGAGTCTGGCTATTATTACCAGTGTAGGCTTGGTGGGTTGTGGTTTAAGCCCGCAGTATTTGACCCCTGAGCCGCGCTTTACTGGACAGTTGGCGGCGGTGGGGCAAGGTCAGCCAGTTGTTGTCCGCGTTTCTGATGCGCGTTCTGCGCAGGTGATTGGTACACGCGGCGGTTTGTATGCGCAGAGCAGCGCTATCACTGTTAACAGTCAATCTTTCTTGCCGCGCTTACAGGCGGAGACGGATGCGGCCGTGCGTATGCTAGGATTTACTCCGATGCAGCAGGGGGCTGGTGAGGCGCAGCTCAACTTAAAACTGGTTGAACTCAGCTATAAAGCTGTCGAAGATGGCAGTTTTATTAAAGATGCGCAGCTGCAGGCCGTGTATGTGCTTGAAGTGCAAAATGGTACGCGCCGTTATAATGGCCGTTACGCGGCAAATGTAACCCAAGGCTATGCTAAAGCGCCTAACGAGCAGACTAATAATAAATTGGTCAGTAAAGTGCTGAGTGAAGGCTTGCAGCGGGTATTTAATGATCCGGCAATTGGGCAGCTTCTTGCTCAGTAATTGATTGTGTATGTCGAGCAATGTAACCGCGGGTGGGTGATGAAATCTTATCGTTATGGGCACAGTGAGTTGCTATTGAGGCGCCTCTTTTGATGCCTGCATTCCCTCCCGCTATTTTTCTGATGGGGCCTACCGCGTCAGGAAAAACTGATCTGGCGTTGCAGTTGGTTGATCAGCTGCAATGCGAAATTATTAGCGTTGACTCTGCGCTTATTTATCGTGGTATGGACATTGGTAGTGCTAAACCCAGTGTCGAGACTCTACAAAAGTACCCGCATTATCTGGTTGATATTCTCGATCCCGCGCAAAGCTATTCTGCCGCACAGTTTCGCACGGATGCATTAAAATCTATGGCAGATATTACCGCGCGAGGCCGCATCCCTTTGTTAGTGGGCGGGACCATGCTGTATTACAAAGCGCTGACTGAAGGCTTGGCCTCTATGCCGCCGGCTGATATACAGGTGCGCGCTCTGCTTGAGCAACAAGCAACCGTTGAGGGGTGGGCGGCGCTTTATGCTGAATTACAGCAGGTTGATCCTGTCTCTGCTGAGCGGATTCACCCTAATGATCCGCAGCGTCTGCTGCGTGCATTAGAGGTGTGGCGAACCAGTGGGCAAACCATGACCGAGCACCGCGCTCGGCAAGCGCTAGAAAAACAGCAGTTACACGCATCTAATGGCAGTCATTTACCGTACAATGTTGCAACCTTTGCCGTTGCGCCACAGCAGCGCAGTGTTTTGCATGAGCGTATTGCGCAACGATTTCATCTGATGCTTGAACAAGGCTTCATAACTGAGGTCGAAGCATTGCGTGAGCGTGGTGATTTGCATATTGATTTGCCTTCCGTGCGTGCTGTCGGTTACCGGCAGGCGTGGGCTTATTTAGATGGCGATTATGCTTACGATGAAATGGTTGAACGCGGTATTATTGCAACACGGCAATTAGCCAAGCGGCAATTTACTTGGCTGCGCAGTTGGAGCGATGTTGAATGGTTGGATTCTTTGTCGAATGAGAAAATGAATCAAGCCTTGAAAAAGCTCAAGCAGCTCTCCATATTGAGTTGACTGAATCATATTTTAGTTTGTCAGTGTTAATTTCATTTGGCAGGCTGTTATTTAATTAAATGGAGTACACCACATGTCAAAAGGGCACACGCTACAAGACCCTTACTTAAACCTCTTGCGTAAAGAGCGCGTACCAGTATCAATTTACTTGGTTAACGGTATTAAGCTGCAAGGACAAATTGAGTCGTTTGATCAGTTTGTTATTTTGCTAAAAAATACAGTCAGTCAAATGGTTTACAAGCACGCGATCTCAACAGTTGTACCGGGTCGTCCAGTGCGCTTGCCAAGTGAAGATGACTCTGCAGAGACTGAGCTCGAACTATCTTGAGTATTGAGCACCCTAAGCAAGGTGAGCGGGCTATTCTTGTGCATTTGGATGGACACGCACCTGATGTGCGAGAAGATCCTTATGAGTTTCAAGAGCTTGCAGTGTCTGCGGGTGCGGTGATTGCTCGATTTGTCAGTGTTTCTCGGCATCAGCCGACGGCGCGCTTTTTAATTGGCTCCGGCAAGGTTGAAGAGTTGCGCCAGTTGGTGCTTGCAGAGCAGGCTGATTTGGTGATTTTTAATCACGCTCTGACGCCAAGTCAGGAACGTAATTTACAGCGCGAATTAGACTGTCGTGTGCTTGATCGCATTGGTCTGATCTTGGATATTTTTGCTCAGCGTGCACAGACCTATGAAGGTAAGTTGCAGGTTGAGCTGGCGCAACTTGAGCATATCAGTACGCGCTTGGTGCATAGTCGTACTGACTTGAGTCGTCAACAAGGTGGTATCGGTTTGCGCGGCCCCGGTGAAACACAGCTGGAGTCAGATCGCCGCTTGTTGCGGGTTCGCGTGCGACAGATTAAAAGCCGTTTGGAAAAGGTCCGCAATCAACGTCAATTGGCACGGCGTAGCCGTCAGCGTGCGGACATGCCTGGTATCTCTTTGGTGGGCTATACCAATACCGGTAAATCAACCCTGTTTAATTTCCTCACGGAATCAAAAGTGTATGCGGCTGATCAGCTGTTTGCTACGCTCGACCCTACAGTCAGACGTATAGAAATACCTGACTTGGGTGCGGTAACCTTGGCTGATACGGTAGGTTTTATTCGGCACTTGCCGCATAAGCTTGTTGAGGCATTTCGTGCCACGTTAGAAGAGTCTGCGAATGCTGATTTATTACTGCATGTGATTGATGCGCACTCACCGGAACGTGACGAGCAGATCAAACAGGTGCAGGCGGTGTTGCAAGACATTGATGCAGGTGATGTGCGTATCCTTGAGGTCTACAACAAAATTGATTTGATGGATAATCTTGAACCGCATATCCAGCGTAATGAGCAAGGGCTTCCCGTGCGTGTTTGGATCTCGGCTCATAAACAACAAGGTATTGCTCTTTTGCAACAAGCGATTGCAGAGCTGTTGGAAGAAGAAATATATGTTGCTACAGTGCGCCTTGCTCAGGAGCACAGTCGCTTGCGTGGTAAATTGTTTGATTTGAATGCCGTGCAGCAAGAAACACATGCTGATGATGGTGCTAGCGTATTAACACTGCGTGTTGCAAAAGTTGAGTTGGATAAGTTGTTGAGTCGTGAAGGGATAACGCCTGCTGACTTTTTTGCACAGTACACTGAACATTGATCGCAACAAACTGAGTCATTCAGCACGGCGATAGTTGTGTTGATTAATTTTAATATAGTGCGCTTTTTATGTGCATTTTGCCTTTCAAATAGATGGAGAACACTATGGCCTGGAATGAGCCGGGTGGTAACTCGAACAATCAGGATCCGTGGGGTGACCGCAAACGTGGTGGCCAGAAACAGGGTCCGCCTGATCTCGATGAAGCCCTCCGTAAACTGCAGGACAACCTGAAAAGTGTGTTTGGCGGAAAGAAAAAACCTGGATCCAGCAGCTCCGGCGGTGGTTTCGGTTTAGTTGCTGTGGTACTCGCAGTGTTAGCTGCTATGTGGTTGTACACCGCAGTGTATTCGCTCGATGAACAAGAGCAGGCAGTGATTTTGCGTCTAGGTAAATACCACGAGACCGTGGGCCCTGGTTTGAATATTTATTTTCCGCCAATGGATCGTAAGTATGAGCAGAACGTCACTCGTGAACGTGCGTATACCCGTCAAGGTCCGATGCTAACTGAAGATGAAAATATCATCGAAGTACCACTGACCGTGCAGTATAAAATTAACAACTTGCAAGACTTTGCTCTGAATGTTGAGAGTCCAGAGATGAGTTTGCAGCACGCAACCGAAAGTGCCTTGCGTCATGTGGTTGGTTCAACTGCGATGGATCAGGTGCTAACTGAAGGTCGTGAGTTGTTAGCGGTAGAAGTTAAAGAGCGTTTGCAGCGTTTTTTAGACACTTATCGCACCGGTATCACTGTCACTCAGGTCAACGTGCAAAATGCTCAAGCACCACGTGAAGTACAAGAGTCCTTTGATGATGTCATTCGTGCTCGTGAAGATGAGCAGCGCGAGAAGAATCAGGCAGAGACCTATGCCAACGGCGTAGTGCCAGAAGCCCGTGGTCAAGCGCAGCGTATGCGTGAAGAAGCTAATGGTTATCGTGATGCTACTATTTCGCGCGCCGAGGGTGAGGCGGATCGCTTTACTAAATTGGTGGCTGAATACCGTAAGGCACCTGAAGTGACGCGTCAGCGTTTGTATCTTGAAACCATGCAAGAGGTGTTAAGTAACACCAGTAAAGTCTTGCTGACAGGTGATAAGGGACAAAATAGTTTGCTGTATTTGCCGTTGGATAAAATGCTTGAAGGGCGTACGGCAACAACTAAATCGTCTGTTAGCGCCGACAGTGCGGACTCAACTGAAAGCAGTCTTCGTGTAGGTGGTGATGCACTTTCTCGTGACTTACGTGCCAGAGGAAGCCGTTAATGAATAATAAGTCGACATTTGTTTTAATTGTAGGTGCGGTGATTGCACTGGTTGCTTGGAACAGTTTTTATATTGTTCAGCAAACAGAGCGTGCGGTACTGCTGCAATTTGGAAAGGTAGAGCAAGCAAATGTGCAGCCTGGTCTGCATGTGAAAATCCCTTACGTGAACCAAGTGCGTAAGTTTGATGCGCGCTTACTGACCTTAGATGCGCCGACGCAACGTTTTCTAACCCTAGAGAAGAAAGCGGTCATGGTCGATGCCTTTGCTAAATGGCGTGTAGCTGATGCTGACCGTTATTACACGGCAACCTCTGGTCTTAAGCAGGTTGCTGATGAGCGTTTAGCGCGCCGTTTAGAAGCCGGTTTACGTGATCAGTTTGGTAAGCGCACTTTGCATGAAGTGGTCAGTGGTCAACGTGACGAATTAATGGCTGATATCACTACGTCTTTGGATCGCATGGCGCGTAAAGAGTTGGGTATTGAAGTGATTGATGTGCGGGTTAAATCGATTGATTTGCCGAAAGAAGTCAACCTCAGTGTATTTGAGCGTATGAGTTCTGAACGAGCTCGTGAAGCGCGTGAGCATCGCGCTAAAGGTAAGGAGTTAGCAGAAGGGATTCGGGCTGATGCAGATCGTCAGCGTCGAGTGTTACTTGCTGAGGCCTACCGTGAAGCGGAAGAAATTCGCGGGGACGGTGATGCTAAGTCGACTGCTATTTATGCAAAAGCCTATGGTATGGATCAAGAGTTCTATGCTTTTCATCGTAGCTTGATGGCGTACCGAGAAAGTTTTGCTGATAAAAGCGATATCTTAGTGCTGTCACCTGATAATGATTTCTTTAAGTACATGGAACAAGTGAAGCCCTAAGCGTACTTGGCTGAGATGCACTACTCTTGTTGTGGCGTATCTCAGCCATATTGGCTAGATTCTAAGTTCTCTAGCGAGAGCCGAATCAGCTGGGTTGAAAAGCAAGAGGCATGCACAGAATAAATTGTGGTATCATGCGGCAGCCGGGAAACTCCCGGCTTTTTTGCGCCTGTGGTCATGCAAAATGTCCTGCAGGCAACTGTATTTACAATGAGGAAAGGCGCAATGGCAACGGTAGACCGCTGGCTGCTGCCAGATGGCATCGAAGAAGTACTGCCGCCGCAAGCGGCGCAAATTGAAGCATCTCGTCGACACGTATTGGATATGTTCCAAGCGTGGGGCTATGAGTTTGTAGTCACGCCGCATATTGAGTTTTTAGAATCATTATTGACCGGCGCAGGCCAAAAGCTTGATTTGCGTACGTTTAAAGTGACCGACCCGCAATCAGGTCATTTGATGGGCTTCCGTGCGGATATTACCCCGCAAGTCGCGCGTATGGATGCGCACAGTTTACGTCGTGAAGGTCCTTCGCGTTTGTGCTATGCCGGTAGTGTTGTGCATGCGCGCCCTCGCTCTTTGTCGCGCTCGCGCAGTCCGATACAGCTTGGTGCTGAACTCTATGGTGATGCCAGTCCTGCTGCTGATATTGAAGTGATCAGCTTAATGCTGGCTACTCTTGAGCAAGCAGAGATCGCTGATATCCATATGGATTTAGGCCATGTTGGTGTGTATCGTGGTTTGGCACGTGCTGCGAATCTATCCAGTGAGCTTGAAGCACAAATCTTTGATGCGCTGCAACGTAAAGCGATTGATGAAGTGGCTCTACTGACAGAGCCGCTGCCAAAAGAATTAGCAGTGATGCTCAATGACCTCAGCCATTTGTGTGGTGGACGTGAAGTTCTAGATCAGGCGAAAACTGTTTTAGCTGCAGCGCCGAGCAGTGTTTTAGCAGCCTTGGATCAGTTGATTGTGATTGCTGATGCCTTAATTCTGCGTTATCCGCATTTGCCATTCTATTTTGATTTAGGTGAGTTGCGTGGCTATCACTACCATACGGGTGTTGTGTTTGCGGCGTTTGTGCCTGGGGTGGGTCAGTCCATCGCGCAAGGCGGACGTTATGACGATATTGGTGCCGTATTTGGTCGTGCGCGTCCAGCCACAGGCTTCTCTACCGATTTAAAAACGTTAGTCACTTTAGGTCAGCGCCAAGCCGTTGTTTTAAATAGTGGTATTTGGGCGCCAAGTGGTGCGCAGGCTGATTTATGGCAAGCGATTTGTGCGTTGCGTACAGAAGGACTGCGCGTCGTTCAAGCGTTGCCAGGTCAGACTGTGAACGATGCCGTGCAAGCCAGCTGTGATCGTCAGTTAGTACAGAATTCTTCAGGTTGGCAGGTTCAGCCTCTATAAGTTTACGCCGCACTTGCGGCCACGTTTTGTCGGTTATACCGACCTCCTATTTGCGCGAAGAGGGCAAGGGTTATGGGTAAGAATGTTGTCGTTTTAGGCACTCAATGGGGTGACGAGGGCAAAGGTAAGATCGTTGATTTATTAACAGATCAAGCCGCTGCTGTTGTCCGCTTCCAAGGTGGCCATAATGCTGGTCACACCTTAGTGATTGACGGAGAGAAAACTGTATTACATCTGATTCCATCGGGTATTTTGCGTGAAAACGTTGAATGTTTGATTGGTAATGGTGTGGTCGTTGCGCCGGATGCACTGATGCGTGAGATCACTAAGTTGGAAGAGAAAGGTGTGCCTGTTCGTGAGCGCTTACGCATTAGCCCCGCCTGTACTCTGATTCTTCCGTACCACGTTGCCTTAGATCAAGCGCGTGAAGCCTCACGTAGCGAAGGCAAAATCGGTACCACAGGTCGTGGTATTGGTCCCGCTTACGAAGATAAAGTTGCACGCCGTGGCTTGCGTATTGGTGACTTGTTTAATGCTGAGCGTTTCTCCGTTAAGCTGCGTGAGGTATTAGAACAGCACAATTTTATGCTTGAGCATTTTTACAAAGTTGAGCCGGTTGATTATCAAAAAACTTTAGATGAAGCACTCAGTTATGCTGAAATTCTTAAGCCATTAATGATCGACGTCACTGCACGTCTGCACACGCTGCGTAAGCAAGGTGCGCGCATTATGTTTGAAGGCGCACAGGGTTCATTGCTGGATATTGATCACGGCACTTACCCGTACGTGACCAGCTCTAGCACCACAGCTGGCGGTACCGCAACGGGCTCTGGTTTTGGTCCGTTGTACTTGGATTACATCTTGGGTATTACCAAGGCGTACACCACACGTGTTGGTTCAGGTCCATTTCCGACTGAATTGTTTGATGAGACCGGTGCTTACTTGGCTGAGAAAGGTCACGAGTTTGGCTCAACCACAGGGCGTGCCCGTCGTTGCGGTTGGTTTGATGCGGTGATTTTGCGTCGCACTTCAGAAATCAACAGTATCTCTGGTATTTGCTTAACTAAGCTGGACGTATTGGACGGTTTAGAAACAGTGAAAATCTGCACTGCTTATAAAAATCCAGAGGGTGTGGAAATTGAAGCACCAAGCGATGCTGACAGCTATGACGGTTTAGTACCAGTGTACGAAGAAATGCCGGGCTGGAGTGAATCCACCATTGGTGCAACCAGTCTTGAGCAGTTACCCGCTAATGCGCGTGCGTATATTAAGCGCATTGAAGCGTTGATTGGTACGCCGATTGATATCGTTTCCACTGGCCCTGATCGTCACGAAACGATCGTATTGCGTCACCCTTACGAGGCGTAATAACGCTGTTTTCCGCCAAGCTTATTAGTTTTAAGCTTGGCGGAGCCGTTGAATAAAAAACCGACCTTTGTGTCGATTTTTTATTTGAGCTCGTGCAGGCGTGGCAGCTTCTGATCTTTTTCAGACAGCAAAGGGTTGTCTAAAGGCCAGGTGATATTCACATCAGGATCGTTCCAGATAATCCCTGCTTCATCTTCTGGATAATAAAAGTCTGTGCATTTGTACTGAAAGTCGGCTACTTCGCTGAGTACACAAAAGCCATGTGCGTAACCTGGCGGAATCCATAATTGCAGATGATTATCGTCGCTGAGTTCAATGCCAGCATATTGACCAAAGGTCGCTGATTGTGGATCGATATCCACAGCGACATCAAATACTGCGCCGCGGCTGACACTGACCAGTTTGCCTTGCGGTCGGTTGCGTTGTAAATGCAGGCCGCGCAACACGCCGCGCTGTGAGCGAGAGTGGTTGTCCTGCACAAATGGTAACGTGATACCTGCCTTGGCGTAACGTTCGCTCTGGAAGGTTTCTAGAAAGAAGCCGCGCGCATCACCAAATGCTTTGGGCTCTATGATTAATACGCCGGGTAATGCCGTTGTTGTGATTTTCATTTAAAGACCCGCAGATGATTGATTGTGGGTACTGGGGTTTTCGGCAGCTAAGCGCAATAGGTACTGACCGTAGCCAGTTTTACCCAGAGATTCACCACATATGCGTAGCTGTTGCTGATTAAGCCAGCCGTTACGGTAAGCAATCTCTTCCAGGCAAGCCACTTTTAATCCTTGGCGAGTTTCAATGGTTTGTACGTAGTGCCCAGCTTCCATTAGTGAGTCATGTGTACCGGTATCCAGCCAAGCAAAACCACGACCCAGTACAGCAACTTGTAAATCGCCACGTTGCAAATAAGCATTGTTGATATCAGTTATTTCTAATTCGCCGCGTGCCGAAGGCTGGACTTTTTTAGCTATTTCAATGACATCATTGTCGTAAAAGTACAGGCCAGTTACGGCATAGTTTGATTTGGGCTTGCTTGGTTTCTCTTCAATGGACATTGCTTGGCCATTAGCAGAGAATTCAACCACACCAAAGCGTTCTGGATCGGTGACGTGATAGCCAAATACTGTCGCTCCAGTGCGCTGCTCAACTGCTCGCTTGAGCATTCCAGTAAAGCCATAGCCGTAAAAAATGTTATCGCCCAAAATGAGACAGACATTGCTATCAGCAATAAAGTCTTCGCCAATAATAAACGCTTGCGCAAGACCGTCTGGAGAGGGTTGTTCGGCATAGCTCAGTTCTATTCCGAATTGGCTGCCATCACCGAGTAGTTTTTTGAAGTTAGGCAGGTCTTCGGGCGTGGAAATGATTAAAATTTCACGAATTCCTGCCAGCATCAGTACAGACAATGGGTAGTAAATCATTGGCTTGTCGTAAATGGGTAACAGTTGTTTAGATACACCTAAAGTAATGGGGTGTAAGCGTGAGCCAGAGCCGCCTGCTAAAATAATGCCTTTGGTTGAATGCGCCATCATTTCTGCACTCCTAAACGTTCACGTTGATAGCTGCCATCTTGTATGTGTTGGCACCAAGATTGATTATCTAAATACCATTGCACAGTTTTTCTTAAGCCGGAATCAAAGGTTTCTATCGGCAGCCAATTTAGCTCGTTTTGAATCTTGCTGGCGTCAATTGCATAGCGACGGTCGTGGCCTGGGCGATCGCTAACATGGGTCAGTAAGCTTGCATAGCTGTTCAGTGGCGTGCCGTCAGCAGTGGTTAAATGACGCTCAGTCGGCGGCGCTAATTCATCGAGGAGCGAACAAATGGCACGCACAACTTCAATATTCTGTTTCTCATTGTGCCCGCCAATATTATAGGTCTCGCCAATCTGTCCTTTACGAACAACCTGGTAAAGTGCGCGGGCATGGTCTTCTACATACAGCCAGTCACGAATTTGATCGCCTGCACCATAAATGGGTAAAGGCTTACCCTCTAAGGCATTCAGAATGACTAGGGGTATCAGTTTTTCTGGGAAGTGGTAAGGACCGTAATTGTTTGAGCAATTAGTGACAATTGTCGGTAAACCATAGGTACGTTGCCAGGCACGCACTAAATGATCGGAGCTGGCTTTGCTGGCTGAGTAAGGTGAGCTTGGAGCATAGGCAGTGTGCTCAGTAAACAGCTGCTCTGTAGCTTGCGCGCAATCAGTGGGGTGGGGTAAATCGCCATACACTTCATCGGTGGAAATATGATGAAAGCGGAAAGCTTGTTTACGTGGATTGTCGAGGTTATTCCAATAGGCGCGCGCGGCTTCGAGTAGTTGATAGGTGCCAACAATATTGGTTTGAATAAATTCAGCGGGGCCATCAATAGAGCGGTCAACGTGTGATTCCGCAGCAAGATGCATAATGGCATCCGGTTGCTGCTCAGCAAACACTTGATCCAATCTGTTACGGTCACAAATATCCACTTGCATAAAAGTGTAGCGAGGATTGTCGCTGACCTCGGTCAATGACTCAAGGTTGCCGGCGTAGGTGAGTTTGTCGATATTTACTATAGAGTCTTGAGTGTGCTTAATAATATGCCGGATCACCGCAGAACCAATAAAACCAGCACCGCCGGTAACTAAAAGCTTCATCGCTCACTCCTAATGATTAATAAATAACTTGCTAGACTAACAAAAATGTATGGCTTGGACTGCAATTTTATTGGTCAGCCCCGTCTTTCCAAGGGGCTTGTAAGTAACGGCTGTAATTAAAGGTTTCTAGCCATTCTGGTTTAAATACAACAAACGCAGTAACGGCCATGCCGTTAATAAAGGCTTCTGGAAACGCCACCAATAGCAGCATGCCCAAAAAGTCTTCGAGCCAAGGTGAAAACTCATAAATACCGTTGCTCCAAAGCAGGAGCGTAGCACTCACCACGCAAAGAACGGCAGTCAGTGCAGCAGGGAAAAAGCCAGAAAAGAAGATGTACATAAACAAGTTTTCTGGTTGTAAACGTTCAATCGCTTTGGCGCAGCAGTGAGCAATAAATACCGGCAGGATAATCAGTAATAAACCATTTGCACCTAATACGCTCAGTTCTTGTTTGCCTAGGGCTAAGAGGGCCAGCTGTGCAACAAAACCGGCTAATATTGCCAGTGGCCAATCGAGCAATAAGGTGACTGCAGTCATACCAATGAAATGAAAGGATAGACCGCTAGGAAAATCACGTCTTAATAACCATAGCGCGCAAAGCACCATAACCGTGCCAAACAATAAATGCTGGCGGCGATTGTCACTAAAAAGCTCAACCCACGGTGCTCGCCAGATGGCATAAAGAATAAGTGGTCCATACAATAACCAGCCCCACAATAAAGTGGTTTCGTTCAGTAATATACTTGCAATCATCGTATGACCTGCTGCGTGCCTAAGGTTTTCGCGTGGTTTAAAGCGCATCGTTATTTTAGCAGACTTGAGCCGCTGGACAGATAAGCGGTGATTAAAAGCTCGATTAAACAACTAAATCCTTGATTACACATTGTGGCACTGTGGACTTTGTACGCTTTAAGGTAAACTTCTCCTTCTTTATGAATTAACACGACAGTTTAATGCCTACGACTTTTCATGAAATCCCTGCTGAGCGCCCAATCACGCCGCTGTTAGACCGTGCGCTAACGCCGATAGAGCTGCGCCGTCTGTCCGAAGCGGAGTTGGTGACTTTAGCTGATGAGCTGCGTTTGTTTTTATTGTGGAGCGTTGCTCAGACCGGCGGGCATTTTGCTGCGGGCTTAGGTGTTGTTGAGTTAACTGTAGCTCTGCATTACGTGTTTGATACGCCGGATGATCGTCTCGTATGGGATGTGGGTCATCAGGCCTATCCCCATAAAATTCTGACCGGCCGTCGTGAGCAAATGTTCAGTTTGCGTCAGAAAGGTGGCATTGCTGCGTTCCCGCGTCGTTGTGAAAGCGAATACGATACGTTTGGTGTTGGCCATTCCAGTACTTCAATCAGTGCCGCGTTAGGCATGGCGATTGCCGCAAAACTACAAGGCAGTGGCCGTAAAAGCGTTGCCGTGATTGGTGATGGTGCGATGACCGCTGGTATGGCATTTGAAGCACTCAATCATGCCCCAGAAACAGGGGCGGATATGTTGGTTATTCTTAATGATAACGATATGTCGATCTCGAATAATGTGGGCGGTTTATCCAATCACTTAGCGAAAATTCTGACCAGTCGCACCTATGCGACGATGCGTGAAGGCAGTAAGAAAATGTTGTCACGCTTGCCAGGCGCATGGGAACTTGCTCGTAAGACCGAAGAGCATGCCAAGGGGATTTTTGCGCCGGGCATTATGTTTGAAGAGTTGGGTTGGAATTATATTGGCCCGATTGATGGCCATGATTTACCCACGCTGCTGGCCACCTTACGCAATATGCGTGAGCTGGAAGGGCCGCAGTTTTTGCATGTGGTGACCAAAAAAGGTAAAGGCTTTGCGCCCGCGGAGCTGGACCCTATTGCTTACCATGCCATCAGTAAAAAAGTGCCTGTGCCGAACAAGCCAAGCGGTCCGCGTTACTCTGCTGTATTTGGCCGCTGGCTGTGTGATATGGCTGCGCAGGATGAGCGCTTACTGGGCATTACCCCAGCCATGAAAGAAGGCTCGGATATGATTGCCTTCAGTGAGCAATACCCCAAGCGTTACTTTGATGTGGCGATTGCTGAGCAGCATGCAGTGACTTTAGCGGCGGGGATGGCCTGTGAAGGGGCTAAGCCTGTAGTGGCGATTTACTCAACGTTTTTGCAGCGTGCCTATGATCAGTTAATCCATGATGTCGCGGTACAAAACCTAGATGTGTTGTTTGCCGTGGACCGGGCTGGTTTAGTCGGTGAGGATGGGCCGACCCATGCCGGTAGTTTTGATCTTTCTTATCTGCGTTGCATTCCTAATATGCTAGTGATGACGCCCAGCGATGAAAACGAATTACGCCTGTTGCTCAACACCGGTTATCACCATATTGGTCCGGCAGCAGTACGTTATCCGCGTGGTACTGGCCCAAATGCCGAAATCAGTGCAAGTTTAGACGCTGTGCCGCTGGGTAAAGGTGTATTGCGTCGTGAAGGCCAGGGTGTGGCTTTCTTGGTGTTTGGTGTGCAGTTGGTGGCAGCTTTAGAAGCGGCAGAGCAACTGAATGCTACTGTGGTGGATATGCGCTTCGTGAAACCGCTGGATGAAGCGTTAATTAAACGTTTGGCGGCCGAACATAACTTGTTTGTCACTATTGAAGAAAATGCGGTCATGGGCGGCGCTGGCAGTGCCGTGGGTGAGTTTTTAGCCGCCAAGCAACTGAACGTGCCGTTATTGCAACTCGGCTTGCCTGATCTGTATGTGGAACATGCGCAGCCTGCACAAATGTTGGCTGAGTGCGGTTTAGATGCCGCAGGTATTTTGCAAGCAGTGCAACAGCGTTTAGCTTGATCTTGGGCGTGCGGGATGCTGGCCTGCATAATCGACATCTAAATTGATATTTTCTGCAGGCTTGCGTGTCGCTGGTTCTCTGCCGGATAGATGTGCGCTATGCAAACGGCGTTATTGCCGTTTTTCCCTCAATGAGTTCATCCTGAACTCCATTCGGACGCTGCGCCATCCATGGCTTCGCTGGTCACGTCAATAACGCCGCTTGCAGTTAACCATTTGTATTGTCAGCGATGCAGCATCTAACACCATGCACTGTAAGGCCGTTGCGTTTCAGGTTGCGCTCCTGCGGCTCTGGCATAAAATATTACCATGCGTTTGAAGTCTGTCAGATTGAAACGCTCTGTGCCTTTTTGTCCAAAACTTGACCCTTTGCATGAGTACGTTTATTGTTCGCGCACTTTGATTCTATAAGGTGCGCTGGATTATTCCAGCCTGAAAAGGGAAGTTAAGAGGTGTAAACCTACTTACGCTGCCCCCGCAACGGTAAAACGATGCGCTTGAGTGCGCAGGTTTGTTCAAGAACCACTGGCTGTATAGCTGGGAAGGTGAACAGATGAATTCGTTAGCCCGTAGACCTGCCTTACGGATTTCGACGGGTGTTGCGGAGGGCTTCACCGTCAAGTGCTGTCTGCCGTCTAGCCATTTTGGCGTAAGCGCTTGTTTCTGCCCTCCTCAAAAGTTGTATTTATTTTTGAGGATTTAACCTAAATGAAATTATCCCGCCTAGCGCTTGCCGTAGCGCTGCTGCCTGCATCAACTCTGTATGCAGCAGATAAAACCGAAGATGCACTAAAGCTTTCCGAGACAGTCATCACTGCCAACCGTGTTGTTGAAGATCGTAACGACTCCACCGCAGCTGTGACTGTGTTTACCCGTGCTGATATTGATCGTTTGCAGCCGGTCAACGTAGCTGACTTACTGGGTCGTGTGCCGGGTGTACAGATTCAGCAATCCGGTGGGCGTGGTAGTACTACAGGCGTCTTTATTCGTGGTACTAAAACAGCGCAGACCTTAGTGCTGATTGATGGTGCGCGCGTTGGCTCGGCCTCATCAGGCGGTGCGAGTCTGCAGCATTTGAACCTAGAGCAGATTGAGCGTGTAGAAGTATTACGCGGCTCACGTTCCGCGGTATATGGTGCGGATGCGATTGGCGGAGTCATTCAGATCTTTACACGCCGTAGCGCAGGTGAAGGTTTGCAAGGCCGTGTTCGTGTGGCTGCTGGTAATAAAGGTGTTTTTGAACGCAGTGTTGGTCTTTCGGGTGGCAATCAAGATACTCGTTTTAATCTGAGTGCAAGCCTTGATGAAATGACAGGTTTTGATCGTACCCAAAAGTCCTATGATTCAGACTCTGATCATGATGCTTACCGTAATAAAGCGATCAGTTTTAGTTTGTCGCATGCGTTTAATGAACAGTTCAGTGCTGGCGTAAGCGTGTTAGATCAGCGAGGTAAAACTGAGTACGATAATCCTGCTGGTCGATATGACGCCTCTACTTATATTAGTGTGCCGGCACAGCCGTATGATAAATACATAATCAGCAGTGTCTCTGTTTTTGCTGAATTACAAGCGACAGAACAGTGGGCGAGCCGTTTAGAGCTTGGGCACAGTGAAGATAAAGGCAGTTCGTTCGATAAATTATTCGCAGGACAGGATGATTTTAATACGTATCGTGAGTCAGCTGCCTGGCTCAATACATTGACTATCAATGAGCAGCATACTGTGTCAGCTGGTTTTGATTACAGTAAAGACAAATTGCGTAGTACGACAGCTTACGATAAAGATAGTCGTTGGAATCAAGCGGCTTTCTTACAGCATCGTTTTAACGGTGAATACTTTGGTACTGAGATTGGCTTGCGTCATGACAAAAACCAACAGTTTGGTAGTGAAAATACTTGGAATGCTGCTGTAAATGTTCCAGTCGGTCAGGCTAATGAGCTTGTTCTGTCTTATGCAGAAGGTTTTAGAGCGCCAACTTTTAATGATTTGTACTGGCCTCTTTATGGTAACTCTAACTTAAAAGCTGAAAAATCGAAAAGTTATGAATTACAGTGGCGTAGTCAGTTAGCTGATACTGTACGTTTAGAAACGTCTGTATATCAGACCAAAATTCGTGACCAGATCCAGTATCAAGGTAAAGCGACTGAAAACGTTCAGGCACGTATCAATGGTTTTGAAGCATCTTTACAGCATGAAGTTTTTGGTGCGCAAGGTGCATTGAATCTAAGTCTTGTCGATGCACGTGACCGTCAGACGGGAAAGACTTCTCCACGTATTGCTAAACGTACTTTAAGTTATGACTTAGATAAGCAGTTAGGTGCGTTTGCTGTAGGAACAACCTGGAAGCTAGCGAGCAATAGCGTTGATGGGGTGTATAATTCCGTAACCTATCAAACTGAACGGAAAAATATTGCAGGCTTTGGCACGCTTGATCTACGTGGTAGCTGGCAGGCAACACAAGATTTAGGTATTGATCTGCGTTTAGCCAATATTTTTGATAAAGGTTACTCACGGGCTTTGTATGGTTATGAAGGTGAATCCTATGCCTACCGTGAAGACCGCTTCACCGTTCTGCTCGGTATGACATGGACACCTAACCTGTAAAAATCTAGCAAATAGCACCCCTGTGTAACAGCAGCGGGTGCTGTTGCTGCGACAAGCGTAGCCATGGCTGGCGTAGCGCCCGAATTGAGCCCCGGACGGGCCGTCCGCGCTCCCAGTTACTTACGCTCGAGCAATACTCCACTTTCCATATGATCCGTCCACGGGAACTGATCAAATAATGCGCATTTTACAATGCGGTGGGTGTCACTGAGTTGGCGAATATTTTGCGCTAACGTTTCTGGGTTGCAGGAAATATACAAAACCCGATCAAAACGGCGCACCAGCTCGCACGTGTCACTGTCCATGCCTGCTCGCGGTGGATCAACAAACACCGTACCAAACTGATAACTGTCTAAATCGATATTAGCTAGGCGGCGAAACTCGCGTACGCCGTTCAATGCTTGGGTCAGCTCTTCAGCAGATAAGCGTACCAGCTCGATATTCTCAATTTTATTGTCAGCTAAATTCGCCAGTGCAGCATTCACCGAACTTTTGCTGATTTCAGTGGCTAGCACCTTACGCACACGTGTAGACAGCGGCAAAGTAAAGTTGCCGTTACCGCAATACAACTCCAGCAAATCGTCCGGTTGCTCACCAAGGGCATCATAGGCCCAGTTCAGCATATGCGTATTGACTGTGCCGTTGGGCTGGGTAAAGGCGCCTTCTGGTTGCCGATAGCTGAATATACGCCCGCCAACCGTTAGCTCCTCAAGCACATAATCGCGACCAATCACCGTACGCTTACCGCGTGAACGGCCAATAATACTGACTTGCAGATCTGTTGCCAGTTGTTCGGCGACGACTTGCCATACATCATCCAGAGGGCGGTGATAGCAAAGAGTGATCAAGGCTTCGCCAGATAGGGTGGTTAAGAACTCCACCTGAAAAAGTCTTTCCGAAAGGACTTCGCTATGACTCCAAGCATCTTGCAAACGAGGCATTAATTGGTTGATCAGCTTGCTGGCAATCGGGAAATTCTCAACAAAAATAGGTGTGCGGTTATCGCCGGGGGCAAACATCGCATAAAAACGCTGATCACCTTCGCGCCACAAACGGAACTCGGCACGTAAACGGTAGTGCTGCTCGGCAGAGGCAAAAACTTGCGGCTCAGGCGCATTAAATTCGCTGAGCAAGTCTTGTAGGCGTAGTTTCTTAGCCTGTAGTTGTTGCAAATAAGCGTCTGGAGAATAGTCAGAATGTGGCATCAGGCAAAGAAACCCAGTTTAATAATGAAAAGGATGGATAAAATCCACATGGCGCTGTTGAGGTCTTTCCAGCGGCCGCTGAGCAGCTTAATCGCGGTCCAGCTGATAAAACCAAAAGCGATACCATTGGCAATTGAGAACGTCAGCGGCATCGCTAATGCAGCAACCACCACTGGCGCGGCGATGGTGATGTCGTCCCAATCTATAGTCGCTAAACCGCTGGTCATTAATACCGCAACAAAAAATAATGCTGGCGCAGTGGCATAGGCAGGTATCGCAGATGCTAAAGGCGCAAAAAATAGACTGAGTAGAAATAGTGCGGCGACCACGCAGGCGGTTAGGCCTGTACGTCCACCCACGGCGATACCCGATGCGGACTCGACAAAGCTCGTAGTGGTCGAGGTGCCCATGCAGGCCCCCGCCATAGTGGCTGTGCTATCGGCGAGTAAAGCGCGGCCTAGACGTGGCATCTTACCCTTCTCGTCGATGAGGTTGGCGCGTTGAGCGACACCAATTAAGGTGCCGGAGGTGTCAAATAAATCGACAAACAAAAAAGCAAAAATAACGCTGACCAAACCTATATCCAGTGCGCCGGTAATATCCAGCTGCAGCAGTGTTGGCAGCATGCTTGGAGGCATACTGACAATACCGTTTAAACTAGAAAAGCCTAGGCCAATGGATAAGCCTGTGACCAGTAAGATGCCAATCATTACCGCACCAGTAATTTGGCGGTAAGCTAACGCCACAATCACCGCAAAACCGAGTGCCGCTAAGATCGGCGCAGGCTGTGTTAAATCGCCTAGCGCAACCAGCGTGTCATTATTGCCGATAACAATTCCTGCATTTTTTAATGCAATCAATGCGAGGAATAAGCCGATTCCAGCGCTAATTGCCGAGCGCAGTGGCATTGGAATGCTATTGATGATCCATTCGCGTATTTTAAAAATCGACATCGCAAAAAATAAGAAGCCTGAGATAAATACTGCACCTAGAGCCACTTCCCAGGTGTAGCCCATGGTGCCGACGACGGTATAGGTGAAGAAGGCGTTCAGGCCCATACCCGGAGCGAGAGCGATTGGGTAGTTGGCGAGCATGCCCATGATTGCTGAGCCAATCGCTCCAGCTAAACAAGTCGCAACAAACACTGCACCGTGATCCATGCCTATTTCAGCAAGCATGTTGGGGTTTACAAAGAGAATGTAGGCCATGGTTAGGAATGTCGTGGTGCCTGCCAAGACTTCGGTGCGCAAAGTAGTATTATTGGCCTGTAACTGAAAGAATTTCTCAAGCATGGAGTAGGTTGCCTGCAAAAGGGCAAATAATAGCAGTCTATGCTAGAAAATGCAGGCCGCTTCGCTGGTTTATGCTGTGCTTCGTTTGTGCGAGTTGGCGTACTAATAAGAAAACAACAGGCGCTGTTAGAGATGACTGTTGTTTTCTTAGGAGGGATGATTAGGCTTTAAGTTTTCTACGCAAACTGGTGATTTCTTTGTTCATTAGATCAATGCGTCGAGCCATGCTTTCAATCAAACTGTGGGCGATGCGGGGGTTACTGCGCATTAAATTGAGAAATTGATCTTTTGGAATCACCATAACAGTACAAGGCTCACTGGCAATGACCGTTGCGGTGCGACGTTCTTCAGTAAATACCGCCATGGCACCAAAAATCTCATCTTTCTCAACATCACCTACTTTTTCGCCGTTGACCCATGCTTCAGCGTGTCCCTCAATAATAATAAAAACATGCTCGGCAATGTCGCCCTGATTAATCAGTTCTTCACCTGCAGCAAAGCTTTGAAAGCCCGTAGAAGGTCGGATTTCTGGTTGTTTAAGACGTGCTAGTGCATCGGTAAATAATGCAGAGTGACCTATTAAGTATAGAGTGAACAGCTCTTGTCGCTCATCGCAAGCAGCAATATGTTTGAAAACTTCGCGGCGAGAGTAGGGGGTTAAACGGATGGTTTCTTCACTGCTGTATTGACACTCGGGTAGGTCTAGACCTTGACGCAAACCCAGTAGGTCGCCTTCTTGAAGATAAAAAATTGGACGATTGTCCATGAGTGAGTGAATGAGGCCACTTTCAATGAGGAATAATTGGTTATCAGGTAGTTCTGTTGCTAAATTGTTACTTTGTTCTATTTCTATGCAGTCGCCGCACGGCTGTAAGCCTTCAAGTAACTGGCGAGGAATAGACTGCAGACGACTTATCAGCTTGTCGGCATACGCCGGTTGCTCACCCAGTAAATACATAAGTAAAAAATCCCTAAACCTAAACCAACGACAAGAAACGCTATGTTAAAACACTAGTCTGCAGCGCATATGAAGTAAATCAATATATCTGCAGACTGTGAGCTGGTGCAACGTGTGTTTGTTTATTGTTTGAGTTGTGTCTATTTTGTTTGGCAACGTATGCGTGTTCCTGCTGTTAATGACATGACAATTTCTTCTGCGGACAGATCATTGGAAAAATAGCAGCCAGAGACTTTTGCACGATTCATGCTTGCTCCCTCAAGTAGCGCCTCTCGAAAATCAATGCCACGCAAATCACTGCTGCGAAAGTAGGCGTTGCGAAAATCGATGCCAGAGGCATTCAGTCCACGCAAGTTTAAACCACGTAAGTCGGCCCCTTGAAAATCTAATAGCTCAGGGCTTGTGTAGTGAGGTCTTTGCTGATTAAAACTATCAATGTTCTCTTCTGCCAGTAACTGGAAAAGGGGGTGTTCAAGTTTTCTTGGACGGCTCATGGTGACTCTCCGTTAAGACTCAATCATGTTTTAGTATAGGCGTTATTTTTAAGCATGATGCAAGCATGTGATTTCTGTTTAATGTGAACTGAGCCCCTCTGTTTAATTTGCTCTATATGAGAACTGTACGCATAATTGATCAGGTCTAAATCAATGGAGCGGGGCGAGGTTGATGGAGCCCTTGAAAGCAATACCCTATGTCACGGTTGTGCAGCTGTCCGACAGTCACTTGTTTGCCAGTCCAGACGGTCGTTTATTGGGTATGGAAACCGATGACAGTCTGCAGCAAGTGATCAGCGGTGTGGTGGCTGAGCAGTCGAACATCGATTTGTTATTGTGTACGGGTGATCTCTCTCAAGACGGATCAATTGCTTCATATCGGCGTTTTTCTGAGATGGTCGAGACCTTGGGCACGCCCATGCGTTGGTTTGCCGGCAATCATGATGAACGTTTAGCTTTGCAGCAAATCTGCGCGAACACAGATCGACTCGAGCCTGTTTATGACCTTGGCGCGTGGCGGATTATCTTGTTGGATTCGTCGGTCGCCAATAAAGTGCATGGCAAGCTGGCTGATGATCAATTAAAAATCTTAGAACAGGCTTTATCCAGTGCAGGTGAACGGCATGTCTTGATTGGCTTGCATCACCATCCAATGCCGATCAATAGCCGCTGGATGGACAAGATTGGTTTGCGCAATGCGGCAGATATGTTGTCGATTGTCCGTCGTTACAGCAATGTAAAAGCTGTTGTTTGGGGGCATGTGCATCAAGAGTTTGATCAGCAACTTGATGGTGTGCGCTGGTTGGCTTCGCCCTCAACGTGTGTGCAGTTTGCCCCGCACAGCGAAGATTTTGCTGTGGATACTCAGGCGCCAGGCTACCGCTGGTTACGTTTATACGACGATGGGCAGTTGCAAACAGCCGTATCGCGAGTCGCAGATATTGATTTTGAAATTGACTACAGTATTAAAGGCTACTGATTCGTCGTGTGCGTAGCGGTTGGGTATTTTTCAGTTAAAAAAACTCGCTGCGCACTTACTTCAGGCATGGTGGTATTCTAATTTGCTGTATTTCGTGTGTAGTCGTTTATGTGTAATAGTCCACGTGTTGTTTACATTCATGGTTTTAATAGCGCACCGGCATCTCTAAAAGCTCAGCAACTGCGCAGAGCTTGGTTGCAGCTGGGCTTTCCTGAAGAGTATTTGCAAATCCCCCAGCTGCACCATCATCCAGAGCAGGCTATGGCGCAATTACACGAGGCCATTGCCAAGCTCGAGCGGCCGGTGCTGGTGGGCAGCTCTCTGGGTGGGTATTACGCCACCTACTTGGCGCAGCAGTACAATTTAAAAGCCTTATTGATTAATCCAGCCGTACGCCCGCATAAGTTGTTTGATGGTTTTTTTGTTGAGCAAGAAAATCTCTATACGGGCGAGCGTTGGCAGCTCTCCGACTCACATGTGCAAGGCCTCGCAGCGCTAGACGTTGCTCCTCCGCATGATGGGCAACGCTTTTGTGTATGGTTACAAACAGGTGATGAGACACTAGACTACTGTTTGGCTGAACAGTATTATCACGGCTGCTCTGTACAGATTGAACAGGGCGGTGACCATGGTTTTCAGCGTTTTGCTGAGCATCTTCCAGCATTGTTTGCTTTTGTGGGTGTTGACTCTTCAACCCTGCAAACGCTCAATCTTTCTGCTTTTGAGTAATTATATTACCCATGACTAATTCGACTTATACCGCTGATGCCATTGAGGTTCTATCTGGATTAGATCCGGTGCGCAAGCGCCCAGGTATGTACACCGATACAACCCGTCCGAATCATCTTGCCCAAGAAGTGATTGATAATAGTGTGGATGAGGCTCTGGCTGGCCATGCGCACAATGTGCAAGTGATTTTGCATACGGATCAATCCCTTGAAGTGATTGATGATGGGCGTGGTATGCCAGTGGATATTCACGCTGAAGAAGGCATTCCTGGGGTTGAATTGATTTTTACCCGCTTGCATGCAGGCGGTAAGTTCTCCAGTAAAAATTATGAGTTTTCGGGTGGTTTGCACGGTGTGGGCATTTCTGTGGTGAATGCGCTTTCAACGCTAGTCGAGGTGCGTGTGCGCCGCGATGGTCAAGAGCACCAAATGACCTTTCGTGATGGTTTTAAAGCCAGCGATTTAGAGGTTATTGGTACTGTAGGTAAGCGCAACACTGGCACCAGTATTCGCTTTTGGCCGGATGCGAAATATTTTGATACCAGTAAGTTTTCGGTGAGTCGACTCAAGCATATTTTAAAAGCGAAAGCGGTATTGTGCCCCGGACTGACGGTTAAATTTGATGATAAAAACAGTAATGAACAACTCACTTGGTTTTATGAGGATGGTCTGCGTTCTTATTTAATGGATGCAGTGGCTGAGTTCATCAGCTTGCCAGAAGAAGCGTTCTGTGGACAGTTTATTGCCAAGGTCGAACGCGTAGAGTGGGCGGTACTGTGGCTGCCGGAAGGCGGTGAGTTGATTCAAGAAAGTTATGTCAACTTGATTCCAACTGCGCAAGGAGGCACCCACGTCAATGGTTTTCGCCAAGGCTTGTTGGATGCACTAAGAGATTTCTGTGAGTTCCGTAATTTGCTGCCGCGTGGCGTGAAGTTGGCACCTGAGGATGTTTGGGAACGTATCAGTTTTGTACTGTCGATGAAAATGCAAGAGCCACAGTTCTCGGGGCAAACCAAAGAGCGTTTGTCTTCACGCACAGCGGCAGGCTTTGTTGCTGGCGTGGTTAAAGACGCGTTTAGTTTATGGCTTAATGCCCACTCAGAATTGGGTTTGCAACTGGCTGAGCTGGCCATTAGTCATGCTGGACGGCGCTTAAAAGCAGGGCGTAAAGTTGAGCGCAAACGTATCACTCAAGGCCCTGCATTGCCAGGTAAGTTAGCCGATTGTGCTGGCCGTGATCCGATGCGCGGCGAGTTGTTTTTAGTTGAAGGGGACTCTGCGGGTGGCAGTGCGAAGCAGGCCCGTGATAAAGAGTTTCAAGCGATTATGCCGCTGCGTGGCAAAATTCTAAACACCTGGGAAGTCGATGGCAGTGTGGTGCTGGGCTCGCAAGAAGTGCATGACATCGCAGTCGCCATCGGCGTTGATCCGGGTGCTGCGGATATCAGCCAGTTGCGTTACGGTAAAATTTGTATTTTAGCCGATGCCGACTCTGATGGATTGCACATTGCCACGTTGCTGTGTGCTTTATTTATGCGTCACTTTAGGCCCTTGGTCGAGGCCGGACATATTTATGTGGCGATGCCTCCATTGTACCGTGTGGATATCGGTAAAGAGGTGCATTACGCGCTGGATGAGGATGAACTCAACAGTATTCTTGAGCGCTTGCAGGCCGAGAAGAAGCGCGGCAAACCGCAGGTCACTCGATTTAAAGGGCTGGGTGAGATGAATCCACCGCAGTTGCGTGAAACCACTATGGACCCCAATACCCGCCGTTTGGTGCAGCTGACGCTGGATGACTACAGTGGTACTCAAGAACTGATGGATATGCTCTTAGCAAAAAAACGGGCCAGCGATCGTAAAGCTTGGTTAGAAAGCAAAGGTGATCTAGCTGAGGTGCATGTCTGATGCGTCGCTTACCCCAGGCCAATACTGTTTTGACCGAAAACCTATTTGATAGAGGCTGTGCATGAAGCAATCTTTTGATTTAAGCCTTGAAGGGGTTGAGCGCCGTTCGATGGCTGACTTTACCGAGCAGGCTTACTTAAACTATTCCATGTACGTGATCATGGATCGCGCTTTGCCGCATATCGGTGACGGCTTGAAGCCCGTGCAACGGCGCATAGTTTATGCGATGAGCGAGTTGGGTTTAGATGCCGACTCCAAGCATAAGAAATCTGCGCGTACCGTGGGTGACGTGTTGGGTAAGTTTCACCCTCACGGTGACAGTGCGTGCTATGAAGCGATGGTGTTGATGGCGCAGCCGTTTAGTTATCGTTATCCGTTAGTGGACGGGCAGGGTAACTGGGGTGCTCCAGATGATCCAAAGTCCTTTGCGGCGATGCGTTATACCGAAGCCCGTTTAGCTCGTTATTCAGAGGTGTTGCTGACTGAGTTGGGTCAGGGCACGGTGGATTGGATTCCCAACTTCGATGGCACCATGAACGAACCGGCAGTATTGCCTGCGCGTTTACCAAACTTACTCCTAAATGGCACCACCGGTATTGCTGTGGGTATGGCCACCGATGTGCCGCCACATAATTTGCGGGAAGTGGCCGCAGCCTGCGTATTGTTATTGGATCAGCCGAAAGCCACGCTTGAAGACATTTGTGAACATGTCCAAGGCCCTGACTATCCGACTGATGCGGAAATTATTACTCCGCGTGCGGATATTCTTAAAATTTATCAGACCGGCCGTGGTTCAGTGCGCATGCGCGCTATCTACTCTGTTGATGATGGCGATATTGTGGTCACCGCATTACCGCATCAGGTGTCTGGTGCCAAGGTGATTGAGCAAATCGCCGCGCAAATGCAAGCGAAAAAGCTACCGATGGTCGCTGATTTACGTGATGAATCAGACCATGAAAACCCGTGCCGAATTGTGATTATTCCGCGCTCCAATCGCGTCGACCCTGCAGAGCTAATGCAGCATTTATTTGCCACTACCGATTTAGAGTCGAGCTATCGGGTCAACACTAACGTGATTGGTCTCGATGGTCGCCCGCAAGTCAAAGACTTGCGTAGCATGCTGGCAGAGTGGTTGGTGTTTCGCGTGGAAACTGTGCGCAAGCGTCTGCAGTTCCGCCTTGATCGGGTGGAAAAGCGTCTGCACTTATTAGAAGGCTTATTGATTGCCTTTCTAAATATGGATGAAGTGATTGAGATCATCCGTAGTGAGGATCATCCTAAACCGGTATTGATGCAGCGTTTTGCTATCACCGAGATTCAAGCAGATTACATTCTCGATACGCGCTTACGTCAATTAGCGCGCCTTGAAGAAATGAAAATCCGCGGCGAGCAAGATGAACTGTCCAAAGAGCAGGCGCAGTTGCAAGCGTTGCTCGGCAGTGAGACCAAGTTAAAAAATCTGGTGCGTAAAGAACTGATCGCCGATGCCAAAACCTATGGCGATGATCGCCGCTCACCTTTGGTTGAGCGCGGTGAAGCCAAAGCCTTATCAGAAACTGATTTACTGCCGACTGAGCCGGTCACGGTAGTGATGTCCGAGCAAGGCTGGGTGCGCAGCGGTAAAGGCCATGATATTGATCCCGCTGGTTTGTCCTACAAAGCCGGTGATGGCTTTAAGCAAGCGGTACAAGGTCGTTCCAATCAGTTTGTCGTGTTCTTAGACAGCACAGGGCGCAGTTACTCCTTGCCAGCGCATACCTTGCCAGCCGCACGTGGTCAGGGCGAGCCATTATCAGGACGTTTAGCCCCACCTGCTGGCGCGACCTTTGAGTGCTTGTTAATGCCCAGTGATGAGCAGTTGATGGTGATTGCTTCAGATGCGGGTTACGGCTTTGTAGTTAAAGGCGAAGACATGCAGGCGAAAAATAAAGCAGGTAAAACTTTAATTACCTTGCCGAAAGCCGCCCGTGTCTTGCTGCCGAAAATGCTCAATAGCTTTGCGGATGATTGGTTAGCAGCCGTCACTAACGAAGGACGCTTGCTGGTGTTTAAAGTCTCTGATTTGCCACAACTGAGCAAAGGTAAAGGCAATCGTTTGATTGGTATCCCGACGGATCGAGCGGCTAAACGTGAAGAGTGGCTAGTTGACTTTGCGGTACTGCCAGCACAGAGCAGTTTGGTATTAATCGCCGGCAAACGTACCTTGTCGCTTAAGTTCAGTGATCTTGAGCATTACCAAGGTGAGCGCGGACGTCGTGGAAATAAATTGCCACGCGGTTTTCAGCGTGTGGACGGATTGCGGGTTGAGCCGTAAAGTGCTCTGAATCGGTGAATGATCTACTGCTAATTAAGAAGCGGCCTTGTAGCTGTTAAAGGATAATCAGATGAGCAAGACACCGTCATTAGCGTGGGACCATAGTACTGAAGCGCCCGTACTGCAGGTGACGGGCAGCTGGACTTTAGAGCAGGGGAAACCTGAGTTGATGGCTGTCTGGCGACAAGGTGGGCGCTTACCTGAGCAATTAGCTGTGCATGTGGCTGTTGATGCATGGGATAGCAGTCTCCTGGCATTGCTACGTCGTTTACAGCGTTTGGCTCAGGAACAACAGATGACGCTCAGCTTGCAAGGGTTACCCTCCGGAGTGGGGCGCTTACTGGAAATGGCTGCCAGCCCATCCACCCAAGCTAAAGAAGCGGAGCCTGTACAGTACGGTTGGGTGTCGCGGCTTGGCTTAGGTGGGCAAAACATTGCGCTAGCCTTAGTCAGCGCTTGCACCTTTATTGGCGAGGTTGTACAAGCGCTGGGTCGCCTGTTTGTTGGTAAAGCACGCATGCGAATGAGCGATTTCTGGATGGCTTTACAACAGTGCGGTCCTGGTGCGTTGCCAATTGTGGCGTTGATTGCTAGTTTGATTGGTTTAATTTTAGCTTTCGTAGGTGCTGCGCAACTGCAAGCCTTTGGCGCACAGCTTTATATCGCCAATATGGTGTCGATTGGTATGACCCGAGAAATGGGCGCACTGATGACTGCAGTGATTATGGCGGGTCGCACCGGTGCTGCCTATGCGGCTGAGCTGGGCAGTATGCAAGCCAATGAAGAAATTGACGCCTTAAAAACCTTTGGTTTTCCACCGTTAGAATTTTTGATTCTACCGCGCTTATTAGCCTTGCTTGTCAGTATGCCGATCTTGACCGTGTTTGCTGATGCTTTAGGTATTTTCGGTGGTTTTGTGATTGGCTCAGGTTTGTTTGATATTTCTGCTGCGCAATACATTAACCAGAGTTTAGAGATGCTGACCCTAACCGACTTTTTAATTGGCCTGTTTAAAAGTCTGGTATTTGCTGTGCTAATTGGCTTGATTGGCTGTTATTACGGTTTGTCTTGCGGACGTAATGCTCAAGCAGTTGGTCAGGCGACCACCAATGCTGTGGTCAGTATCATTGTGGCACTCGTGGTTAGCGATGCTGTGATTGCGCTTATTTGCACGCAATTGGGAATCTAAGTATGAGTGATGCCGTATTGGTTGCAGACAATCTAAGCGCTGGTTATGGCACGCTGGTGATTCAACACGATCTTAATTTTAGGATTAAGCCCGGTGAAGTCTTTGTCATTATGGGCGGCAGTGGTTGCGGAAAAAGCACACTGTTGCGTCATTTGATCGGTTTGCAAGCGCCTTTGGCGGGCCGTGTGTTATTTCAAGGCGAGGATTTTTGGGCGTGTGATGCCGATAGGCGGGCAAATTTGCAGCAGCATTTTGGTGTGCTCTATCAAAATGGCGCGCTGTGGGGTGGAATGACCTTACAGGAGAATATTTGCTTACCGTTGAGTACCTGGCGGCCAGAGCTGAGTAAAGTAGACTTGCATGAGTTGGCGGCGATTAAACTGGCACTGGTGGGGTTGTCAGGTTGTGATGAATTGTACCCGGCCGAATTGTCGGGTGGTATGCGTAAACGTGCTGCCTTGGCGCGCGCCTTAGCGCTAGATCCCCAAGTGTTGTTTTTTGATGAGCCATCAGCAGGCCTTGATCCGCTCAGCTCGATGGCTTTGGATGAGTTGATTTTGCAACTGCGTGACAGCCTCGGCTCAAGTATTGTCTTGGTAACCCATGAGTTACCCAGTATTTATGCAGTCGCTGATACGTGTTTATTTTTAGATAATCAAACCCGCACACAAATTGCTTTAGGGCCGTTGGCTGAATTGCTCGAACATGGCCCAGAGACAGTACAACGCTTTTTACGACGCGGTGCAGCGGCAAAACACGAGGTGACAAAATGACTGAATCGCGCAAGCCTTTCTTTATCGGTGCATTTTTACTGGGTGGTGTCGCATTATTGGCTGCGGGCTTGTTGTTGCTCAGTCGTGATAGTTTATTGAGTCGCCCAGTTGAGTATGTAGTGTATTTTACTGGCGCTTTGGATGGTTTAGATGTGGGGGCAGATGTTACTTATCGAGGAGTGAAAGTGGGTAATGTACGGCAGATTAATTTGTCTTATGATCGCAGTCTGAATGATGTGGTGATGCCTGTCACTATCCGTATTAGTGCGGAAAGTACGCGCAGTAAAAATAAAGAGCGCGGTTTTGATCATTCGATTGAGCGTTTAATTGAGCGTGGTCTACGCGCTCAGTTACAAACCCCTAGCTTTTTGACTGGTAAAGCCATTGTTGCTTTAGATTTTTTCCCGAACCAACAAGGTTATATTCGCGATCCGCATATTATTGATTTACCTGCCATTCCCTCCGTGCCGTCGCGCATTGATCAGGTGGCTGATGTGCTGCGTGACTTAGTCGACGGTTTGAAAGAAATGCCGCTCAAAGAAACCTTAGACGCTGCAAATAAAACTTTACTGGCTTTTGAACGTTTGGCGTCTGCGCCAGAAACTCAATCAGGGATCAAGAGCTTGAGTGTGTCTTTGGCTAATTTCGAAAAAATCAGTCAGCAATTACAACAACGCTTACCTGGAATGTTGGATAATGTGCACAGTAGCAGTGTAGAGCTTAAAGACGCCTTAGGTGATGTCCGCCATGCTGCGCAAAGTGCTCGGGATGCCTTGCAGCAAATGGATGGCATGGTCAGCGATGGCCGACGCAGTTTAGGTCCGCAATCAGAATTACAATATGAGTTGCTGCAATCATTACAGGATCTAGGACAGGCCAGTAAAGCATTACAGCGCACGGCGGAAAGTTTAGAGCAGCAGCCGCAATCGATTATATTTGGCAAGAAACGGTGAAAATATGAAGTATTTAATGCGCTTGCCACTGGGTATAGCCATCACGGCGGTTTTAGCGTTTGGCTCGGTGGGTTGTAGCCTGGCGCCACCCGCTACTTTTTATCAACTGCAACAGTCGGAGACGGATCTTGCCAGCAGTGGAAATGATATATCTGTCTTGCTCGGCCCTTTACGCGTTGCTGACTATTTGCAGCGCGAAAATGTATTGCAGCGCGAAGCCGATGGACGTTTAAGCCTGAGCCAACAAGCGCGTTGGGCGGGCAGTCTGCAAGATGATATTGGCCAGTTATTGCTGCGCCAAATCTCCGCCCGGCTGGGCAGTAGTCGTATCTCGCTCTATCCTGACCGTGTTGGCATAGAGGCGCAAGCGCAAGTGGTGCTGAGCATTGCTCGTTTAGATTCTGGTGTAGATCAGCCTGCAGTCTTAGAGGCGCATTGGCGGTTACTGGATGCTCAAGGGCGCTTGCGTAACAGCCAAGTTTTACGTTTTGAAGAAGCACACAACGGTGCAATTAGTGATCAAGTGCGCGCTCAGAGTGATTTGCTCGGGCAGCTTTCTAAACAGCTAGTCGATGCATTGCAGGAGGCTTTTCCAGAGCAAGCTGCGAATAAAGGTGCACGCAAGTCAGCGGCTGCAACGGCGACGAAAAAGACCGCCACAGAGAAGGTTGAATCGATAAACATTCCCGTTGTTGAGCCCAGTCGTGAACTGGAGGTGTATCGATTTTAAAGGGCTGAACAGCCATGTTGTGTTGCAATAGGCTGTTACTTGATTGATGGTATTGAGCGTTGTCTCAGATCTGGGCGGTTTAATTTTAGCTTGGGCTATTCTTTTGTAAATGATGCAGCTGGCTTTGCAGTAAAGCCGGATAAGGATTGAGTAACAACTCGACACAACTGGCATCGTTGGGTTTGGCGATCGTTCGAGTACGTGAGCAGGATGCAATACAGCTGTGCGCGGCGAGACTATTGTTTAAGAGCAGTAGATTGCGGCTGTGCTGACTCAGATCTAGTGCCACTTGCGCGCTGTCACTGAGTAACAGCTCACCTAATGATAAGTCTTTTATAAGTGGGCCTTCGCTCATCCCTAGCTGTATGTGTAAGGCAATGCCGCTATCCGCAACTTCAATCTGCAAGGCATGACCAAAAGCACGCAACAGTTCACCGCAGCACAGTGCATTACGTGGATATTCAGCGCTATCAGAGTGAAAACTAATGAGGCTGCGTCCATCGGCAAGCGTATGTAAATGGCCTCCGTAGAGTAAGGCGGACTGCTCAACCGCGTGGCGATACTTTTTTAACAAGCCGACCAAGCGTTCTTGTGGCAGTTGGCGCAATTGCTCAATGTTGCCAAACTGAACCGCTAATATCGTGGTGCGCTCTGCTGCTTGTGGTGGTGCACAAGGATGAACATTATCCAGTGCGCTAAGCGGAATGGTGTCGAGTGCTGAGTTATAGCTAAAAACATCGGCGTCATCAGTCTCAGCGTCATCAACTTGAGCACTGCGTGATCCGCTTGTATCAGGCGTCTGTTCTGATATTGGCTCAAGGGTTGGAATGTCTTCATTTTGTGTATCTAAAATAAAGTAATCGTTGAGTTGACGGGCCAATAAGCCAACTTCATCAGAACGCTGTGCGTACGGTGCAGGGGGAACCGGATTGATCAACCAGTTACTTAAATGTTGCAAGGGTAACGCGACTGATCGGCCTAAATGTGCTGATAAAAAAACTGCAAGTATCAGTAAAATAACGCCGAGTACAGCCATGCTTTGCAGACTGTTTATCAGCGGTTTACGTAGTTTTTGCATATCAATATGTAGGTGCAGAGATCCAGTAATTACATCTTGAAATGCGAGCTGTTGTGAATAAAAACCTTTCTCGGTACTGCTCGACTTTGGTCGTAGGCCAGCTTCTGCGAGCACTCGATTATCCACGCTGTAGATGGCCGCGTGTTTTACATAAGGATTATTCACCAGCTCGCGTAATAAAACTGCAAGGCTTAACGTGTCACTGGCGGACAATGCACTTTGTGCCGTCAGGCTGGTTTGTTGCAGTAAGCTTTGCCCTAAAGCGTCGGCTTGTTGCTGAATCGACCACTTGAGTTGGCTATGCATTAGCCATGCAAAGGCCAATAGGCAGATGACTATAATGAAGGCCGTATAACCTGTGATGCGCGAAGCAATACTGACGCGTCTCAAGGGGGCAGAGTCGAGTGGCATAAACAAGATTTTCCAGTTAAAAATAGTGAGGCTAAAAAATATAAAGCGCCAAACAATGGGTTTTAGCCGAGGCAATAACAGCAAAGTATAACGGGCGTAAGTTATAGAACAAGTAAAAGGACTGCACGTGATGCGATTAAATGGCTAGAATGCCTCTTTTTATCTGCGGAGAAAGCACCGTGCGCGAAATTGTCTTGATTAACATCACAGGTGAAGACCGTCCGGGGTTAACCGCTGCCATTACTGGTGTGCTGGCCAACAGTGGTGTAAAGATTTTAGATATTGGCCAAGCGGTTATCCATAATACCTTGTCCTTTGGTATTTTGGTTGAGATCCCCAGCACTGAACAAGCTTCAGCCGTACTTAAAGATGTGCTTTTTACTGGTTATAAACTTGATCAGCAAGTGCGTTTTACGCCTGTCTCTGAAGATGATTATCAACAATGGGTGGCTGGGCAAGGCAAAACCCGTTACATCGTGACCTTATTGACGCGTCAGGTGACGGCTGAACAGTTGCAGCGAGTGAGTGCGATTACTGCGCAGTATGGTTTGAATATTGATCATATTGATCGTCTGTCTGGGCGGATGCCCTTAGATACGCCAGAAAGCCAGGGTAAAGGTTGCATTGAGTTTTCTGTGCGTGGTGAGCCGGCCGATGCAGCGGCATTGCGTGCGGACTTTCTAAGTGTGGCGCAAGAGTTGAATGTTGATATTGCCTTCCAGCGTGACACGGTATTTCGTCGTAATCGACGTTTGGCTGTGTTTGATATGGATTCTACGTTGATTGAAGCTGAAGTGATTGATGAACTGGCTAAGGCGGCGGGTGTGGGTGATCAGGTTGCCGCAATTACTGAGCGAGCGATGCTTGGTGAGCTGGATTTTAAAGCCAGTTTTAAAGAACGCTTAGCATTACTTGAAGGCTTATCTGAACATGTGCTGGAAGAGATTGGTGCCTCATTGCGCCTGACAGAAGGCGCTGAAATGCTGTTTGTTGAATTGAAGCGCCTTGGCTATAAAACTGCGATTTTATCGGGTGGTTTCAGCTACTTTGCCAAACAACTGCAGGCGCGTTTAGGCATTGATTATGTGTATGCCAATGAATTAGAAATCGTGGATGGCAAGCTGACGGGTCGTGCGATTGAGCCCATTGTTGATGCACAACGTAAAGCAGATTTGTTGCGCGAGCTGACCGCCATGGAAGGTTTGCGCCTAGAGCAAACGATTGCGGTGGGCGATGGCGCCAATGATTTACCGATGCTCGGTTTAGCCGGACTTGGAGTGGCTTTTCGTGCCAAACCTATGGTCAAGCAATCTGCTCGTCAAGCCATTTCAACCCTAGGCTTAGACGGTATTTTGTACTTACTTGGCTACCGCGATCGTGAAGGCGCTGACGAATAATCTACTCAGTGCTAAGACTAAACTGACAGTTGTACTGTACGCCAGCGTGACGCACAGTACATTGAGTCGTTTAAGACAGACTGCTTAAAGCATTGCGGCTAAAAGGAAGGATTTCATCTTGACGGCCATCGCGCACTTTTGCGGCCCACTCAGGATCGACCAATAATGCGCGACCCACTGCGACTAAATCAAACTCCTGAGCGTCGAAACGGCTGATTAAAGCGTCTAAACTGGCCGGTTTGGCGATTTCATTGGTGTTGCTCATAAAGGCGGTGAACTCACTGCCGTCTAAACCAACGCTGCCGACAGTAATGGTTGGCTTGCCCGTGAGTTGACGTGTCCAGCCGGCCAAGTTGAGTTCTGAATTAGCAAATTCAGGCTCCCAAAAACGACGGGTTGAACAATGGAAAATATCAACACCGGCATCACTGAGTGGTTGTAAAAAGGCTTTGAGTTCCTCTGGCGTCTGTGCCAAACGTGCTGTGTAGTCTTGCTGTTTCCACTGCGAGTAGCGAAATATAATAGGAAAATCAGGACCGACAGCTGCACGTACGGCTTGGATGATTTCGACTGCAAAACGACCACGATTGGCCATGCTGCCGCCGTAGTTATCGGTGCGTTGATTGCTGCCTTCCCAGAAAAACTGATCAATCAGGTAGCCGTGTGCACCGTGTATTTCCACACCGTCCATACCGATGGCTTGGGCGTCTTTAGCTGCTTGGGCGAAAGCGGCAACGACTGCATCGATATCGGCTTGGTTCATCCCATGCACAACTTGTTTGCCGTCTTTATGTTTTTCCATCGGGCCATAGCCCAGCACGCTGGCGTCAGGCTCGGTACCTAAGCGGCGTACATTACCGACGTGCCAGAGTTGTGGCATGATTTTACCGCCAGCGGCATGCACGGCATCAGCCACTTGCTTCCAGCCATTTAAAGCATCTTCGCCATAAAAGCGCGGTACATTGGGGTAGCCATTCGAGGCACAGTGATTCACCGTGGTGCCTTCAGTGATAATCAAACCGACGCCAGCGGCTGCGCGCTTGCGGTAATACTCAATGACTAGCGCGTTTGGTACACCACCAGGAGAAAATGATCGGGTCATTGGCGCCATCACGATGCGCGTAGGAATGTTTACTGAGCCGATTTGGAAAGGCTGAAATAATTGTTGTACGTTATCCATTAAAAGCTCCGCCATTATTTTTCGGGCAAGATGTTTCGTGACTGTTTGAGTTTTCTAAGTGGGCAATAATGCCTTGGATTGCTGTAGTGGTCACGTTCTGTACTTGCTGTTTAGCTTAAGTCATTGCAAAGGTATCAGAGCTATCACCCGTAAAGCCATGCTCTAATTTTATTTTTAAGGTGAGATCGGTTCTAGAATCGGCAAATTTTAACGCCTCATCAAGACTGATACGTCCTGCGCTGTAGAGTGCATACAATTGCTGATCGAAAGTTTGTAGGCCTTGTTCTTGTGAGCGAGCAATAGCGCTTTTTAGTTCATCGAGCTGGTCACGCATAATAAGGTCTTTGATATAGGGGGTGCCGAGCATTAGCTCAATCGCCGCAACACGTTTTTGTTCAATGCCTGGGATCAAGCGCTGACCAATAATGGCGACGAGGTTTTGTGAAACATCCGCTAATACTTGCTTGCGAGCCTCTTCAGGAAAAAACCGCGCAATACGCTCTAGTGCGTGTGTGGTGCTGGTGGCATGTAGAGTGGCGAGGCATAAATGGCCGGTTTCTGCGTAATGCAAAGCATGCTGCATGGTATCGAAATCACGAATTTCACCAATCATAATCACATCGGGTGCTTCACGCAGCGCGTTATGCAAGGCTGAAGCAAAACTATGGGTGTCCAGCCCGACTTCACGCTGATTGACCACCGACTGCTTATGTTTATGCAAAAACTCTATTGGGTCTTCAATGCATAATATATGCCCGCCGGCATGAGTATTGCGATAATCCAACATGGCCGCCAAGGTTGTTGATTTGCCTGAGCCTGCCGCACCAGTGACTAAGATGAGGCCACGACTGAGCATCGATAAGCGCTCTAACATGACAGGTAGACCTAGGGCGATAAAGTCAGGGATCTCACTTTTAATATGCCTGATCACCATGGCCACTTCGCCACGCTGGTAGAACACGTTGACACGAAAGCGCCCAGAGTCTTGTACACCAACGGCGAGATTCATTTCTAGATCGCGTTCAAAGTCAGCAATTTGTTTTTGGGTCATCAGTTGGTAGGCCATTTGTTGCACGGATGACACAGGTAATACGTGCTTACCAATCGACCGAGAGATACCTTCTACCTTCATTTGTGGCATGGCCCCGACACTAAAATACATGTCTGAACCGCCTTGCTCGTAGAGTAAATTGAGGTAAGGAAACACATCGTAAGCAGACATTGTAGACCCTTAATCGTATTCGAGCGTCTATGCCAATCGTGACTGATGGCGGGGTTGTGAAAGCATGATAGTAGCGTGTTCAAAACTTATAAAGTAGAGCAAAAAAGCTATTGCTGGAAGGGTACATAGACTTGGCCACAATATTTATGGCGTTTTTTTTCTTAATAATGTTTGTTTACCTTGATGGCTATGTGCTTTTTAGAGTACTTCACCTTAAACGTTGTGCGTTTTTGGCGTTATTTTTTATTGTTATTTGATTCTGACGAGCCTGTTCTGTAGTTGTCGGTTAAGATGCCTCGTTTTATAGAGTTGCTATGTGTATGGCAGCTAATATTTTTATAATGATTAGGGTTTAAGCTATGTCAGAACAAATTAACCAGCATCTACCGTCGTATTTAGATCCGGATAATCCCGGGCCGTGGGGGATTTTCCTCGAGCAGGTGGATCGTGTTGCGCCTTATATGGGTGAACTCAGTAAGTGGGTTGATACCTTAAAGCATCCAGAGCGCAGTTTACTTGTCGATGTGCCGGTACGTTTAGATGATGGCAGTATTGCGCACTTTGAAGGGTACCGCGTGCAGCACAATCTTAATCGTGGTCCAGGTAAAGGTGGCGTGCGTTTTCACCAAGCGGTCACTTTGTCTGAAGTGATGGCGCTATCGGCGTGGATGTCGGTGAAAACAGCCGTTGTTGGACTGCCATTTGGTGGTGCTAAAGGCGGCATTCGCGTTGATCCGCGTAAGTATTCTCAAGGTGAAATAGAGCGTATTACCCGCCGTTACACCCATGAAATCAGTTCAATCATTGGTGTGAATAGAGATATTCCTGGTCCCGATGTCAACACCAATGGACAAACTATGGCATGGATGATGGATACCTATTCCATGCATGCTGGCGCGACGCAACCTGGCATTGTGACGGGTAAGCCGATTGCCTTGGGTGGCAGTTTAGGGCGTGTTGAAGCGACCGGGCGTGGCGTGTTTATTGTTGGTGTGGCTGCTGCTAGAGACGCTGGTATTGATTTGACCGGTGCCCGCATTAGCATTCAAGGTTTTGGTAATGTAGGTGGTACGGCGGCGCGATTATTCAATGAAGTGGGCGCCATCGTGGTGGCTGTACAAGACCATACGGGCACAATTTATGATCCGGACGGCCTCGATGTTGAGGCGCTTCTGAGCCATGCTAAACACACCGGTGGCGTGGGTGGTGCAGCAAATACCACAGCGATTGCTGCGGATGAATTCTGGGCTATAGAAACAGATATTTTAATTCCTGCCGCTTTGGAAGGACAAATTACCAAGCGCAATGCCCACGCCATTCGCGCGCGCATCATTGTTGAAGGTGCGAATGGACCAACGACGCCTGAAGCGGATGATATTCTCAGCAATAAAGGTACGATTATTGTCCCTGATGTGCTGGCAAATGCCGGTGGAGTAACGGTCAGTTATTTTGAATGGGTGCAGAACGCGTCAAGCTTTTACTGGAGCGTTGAGGAAATTAATCAGCGCCTTGAAAAAATCATGCTGGATGCCTATCAAGCGCTGACTGCAACCGCTAAGCAACATGAAGTTTCTTTACGTACCGCGGCCTTTATTACTGCGTGTACACGTATTTTGGCAGCGCGTGAGTTGCGTGGTTTATACCCGTAATTGTGGATGAGTCTGCTGTAAATAAAAAAGGCCTGCAGCATGCAGGCCTTTTGCTGAACAAGGAATCGCTCGTTTAATTGCGCTCATCTGGTAGAGCGGCAATCACATCCTCTGCTTGTAAGCCTTTATCACGGTCCATCACGGTGAATTCAACACGCTGACCTTCGACCAGTACGCGGTGACCTTCGCCACGAATGGCGCGAAAGTGCACAAAAATGTCGTCACCTGAGTCACGTGAAATAAAACCAAAACCTTTGGAGGTATTAAACCATTTGACCGTACCGGTTTCACGGTCGCTCAGGTCTTGTGACAGGGGTGCGCTTTTAATGCTGACTTTGCGCAAGTTCAGCGCTAAATGTATCACCACCGCGGCAAGCAAGGTTGCTAGGCTCAATAAGGCATTGTCCGCTGTGTCTGTCCCGCTGAGTATGAACACGGCTTGCATGGCTGTGGCGAGGACTATTAATGTTGAGACTAAACCTTGCAGTTGACGACGACCACCACGCGCCCACGTCGGCAATATAGGTGCAATCAATAAATTAGCTAAAGCAAAAGAGCCAAGCAGTAAGGCTGCTGGTTGATTTTTGCTGGCCAGAATAAGAGAGAGAAGCAGGGCGCCTGCGCCTGTAAACAAATGAACAATTTTAAACATATGCAATGGACTCGCTTTAATAAGAATCATGATAGATAAGAGGGTCGACTACACGTACAGCCTGCTGGTTCAGTCACGCTGTTGTCGTACCCAAGTGCTGAGGATGAAAACCTCAACCACTCTTTGTGTATTAAACAGCAAACACGGCGATGACTCAAACAACTAAAGTAGGCATTAGAAAACAGCAGGGTTGGCACTGTGACCTATTTGTCAAATATGTGGCTTGTTGCAGTGTTGTTTTGACTCAGTGATTCCTAGATGGAGCCCGATTGTGCTGGATTACAGCCGCTTCAGTTGTTGCTCAGGCTGAACGGCCGTAGCCGTTAGCGCGCTTAGGCTATATAATCTGGGTTTTCTGCGATACTTTCGCGTTGATGCGACGGCATGCTGGTGTGCCGCTAAACGGGTGTCGGTTATTTCAAATTTTTTAGGAAGCGAACGCTATCATGATGCGCAGCCACTATTGCGGGCACTTAAACGAATCCCTAAACGGGCAAACCGTTACTCTTTGCGGTTGGGTACACCGTCGTCGTGACCACGGTGGAGTGATTTTCCTTGATATCCGCGACCGTGAAGGCCTTGCTCAAGTTGTATTTAATCCAGAGCTCACCGATATTTTTGCGACCGCTAACCGTGTGCGCAACGAGTATGTGGTGAAAGTTACGGGTGTGGTGAATCCGCGTCCAGACGGTGCCGTCAATCCCAATATGCCGAGCGGCGCGATTGAAGTGATTGCCACTGATTTAGAAGTGCTCAACCAAGCTGAAACGATACCTTTCCCGTTGCATGAGCATTCGGATGTCGGTGAAGAAACCCGTTTACGTTACCGTTTTATTGACTTGCGCCGTCCAGAAATGGCCGCCAAGTTAAAATTGCGTTCACGTGTGACTACCAGTATTCGTCGTTACTTAGATGACAATGGCTTCCTCGATGTAGAAACGCCAATTCTGACCCGAGCTACCCCAGAAGGCGCGCGCGACTATTTAGTACCAAGTCGCACTCACGCGGGCAGCTTCTTTGCTTTGCCACAGTCGCCACAACTGTTTAAGCAGTTGTTAATGGTGGCCGGAGTGGATCGCTACTACCAAATCGCAAAATGCTTCCGTGATGAAGACTTGCGTGCGGATCGCCAGCCTGAATTTACTCAAATTGACATCGAAACCAGTTTTATGGATGAAGCGGACATTATGTCCATCACTGAAACCATGGTGCGTCAGTTGTTTAAAGATGTGCTGGATGTTGAGTTCGCTGAGTTCCCGCACATGACCTATGAAGAAGCGATGCGTCGCTTTGGTTCAGATAAGCCAGATTTGCGTATTCCGCTGGAGTTAGTCGATGTGGCTGACCAGTTGACTGGCGTTGATTTCAAAGTGTTTAGCGGTCCGGCCAATGATCCAAAAGGCCGTGTTGCAGCGCTGCGTGTCCCTGGCGCTGGCAGCATGGCGCGAGGCAAGATTGATGAGTACACCAAATACGTGAGCAACTACGGCGCGCGCGGTTTGGCATATATCAAAGTCAATGAACGCGCTAAAGGTGCGGAAGGTTTACAGTCACCGATTGTTAAATTTATTCCTGAAGAGAACCTCAATATCATTCTTGATCGCGTTGGCGCAGTCGATGGCGATATCGTTTTCTTCGGTGCCGATAAAGCACAGATCGTTAGTGATGCTCTAGGTGCGTTGCGGATTCGTATTGGTCATGACTTAGAGTTATTGACCTGTCAGTGGGCGCCGATGTGGGTGGTTGATTTCCCCATGTTTGAAAGCAACGATGATGGCTCGCTGACGGCGATTCATCATCCGTTCACAGCTCCGAAATGTTCAGCTGAAGAGTTGCGTGCTAATCCAAGTGTGGCGCTGTCTCGTGCCTACGATATGGTTCTCAATGGTACTGAATTGGGCGGAGGCTCGATTCGTATTCACGATCGCACCATGCAGCAAACGGTATTTGAGATCCTTGGCATTGAAGCCGCAGAGCAACAAGAGAAGTTTGGCTTCTTACTTGATGCCCTTAAGTATGGTGCGCCACCGCATGGTGGATTGGCTTTTGGTTTAGATCGCTTGGTGATGTTAATGACCGGTGCGCAATCGATTCGTGAAGTGATTGCTTTCCCGAAAACTCAAAGTGCAGCTTGCGTAATGACGCAAGCACCGGGTGTTGTAGACGCCACGGCGCTACGTGATTTACATATTCGCTTGCGTGAGCAACCCAAGGCTGAGTAAACGTATTTAGATTGGCGCTGTGTGGTGCGCTGGTGCGGCGATTGAGCACAGCAGTACCAGGCAGCGTGTTGTTACCGACAGTAGAGATATAGAAACGGGAGTTGTTATGGCTGGACATTCCAAATGGGCGAATATCAAACACCGCAAAGAACGTCAAGATAACAAGCGCGGTAAGATTTTCACGAAGTTAATTCGTGAATTAACGGTTTCAGCCAAGCAGGGTGGCATTCCTGCCGATAATCCGCGTTTGCGTCTAGCCGTTGATAAAGCACTGTCTGCGAATATGACCCGCGATACGATTGACCGTGCGATTGCTCGTGGTGTTGGCGGTGGTGATGGCGATAATGTTGAAGAGTTGGTGTACGAAGGTTATGCACCTAATGGTGTGGCGGTGTTTGTTGAAACGATGACGGACAATCGTAACCGTACAGCGGCTGAGATTCGTCATGCGTTTAACAAATACGGCGGCAACTTAGGTACCGATGGTTCGGTGGCTTACTTATTTGAGCGCAAAGGTCAGATTTGCTATGCGCCAGGCGTTAATGAAGAAGCATTGATGGATACAGCGTTAGAGCTTGGCGCGGATGATATCGTGATCAATGATGATGGTTCGGTTGAAGTGTTAACCGCTTTTGCTGACTTTATTACGGTCAGCGAAGCACTCACTGCGGCAGGTTTTGCCGCAGAAGAAGCGGAAGTCACGATGATTCCAACCATGACGGCTGAATTGGATTTAGATGGCGCTGAAAAAGTCATGCGTTTGATTGATGCATTAGAAGACTTAGATGATGTACAGAACGTCTACTCCAATGCGGAAATTCCAGATGATGTGATGGAACAGCTGTAGGTTTACGCTGTACTCAATAAACCTCTGGTTGCTTATGTAAGTGAGCCCAGAGGTTTTTCATTTGTGCGAGCTCTGTACTTGCACGCTTAGCATTGCGTTAACACGCGGATAAAGGCTGCCAAGATGACCCTGATTTTAGGCATTGACCCCGGTTCTAGAATCACCGGCTACGGGGTGATTCGTGATACAGGACGCGGCTGTGAGTATGTTGCTTCTGGTTGTATCCGTACGGGCGTAGGCGAGCTGCCAGAACGCCTCAATGCGGTGTTTGCTGGGGTCAGTGAAATTATTCAAACCTATCAACCGGTGACTATGGGCATTGAGCAGGTTTTTATGGCGCGCAATGCTGATTCGGCATTAAAACTTGGGCAAGCGCGTGGGGTTGCGATTGTTGCGGGTGCGCAAGCGGGTCTGACAGTCTCTGAATACAGTGCCACGCAAGTGAAATCCGCGATTGCGGGCAGTGGTCGTGCAGGCAAAGAACAAGTGCAGTTGATGGTGATGCACTTGTTAAAACTCAGCAAAAAACCACAAATTGATGCCTCAGATGCCTTGGCCATTGCGTTGTGTCATGCCCATCATCAGCAAACCTTACTGCCACATGGTTTATCTGCGGCCAAATTACGTGGTGGCCGTTTGAGCCTTTAAACTGCATTGCTGCAGCTGTATAGAAAGGCTTGGTTGTTAATGACACAGGTGCTTATATAGCAGGCTATTGCGTGCTACGAACTCTACTGTGCCGCTTACTGGTTTGCCATTTTGAGGCACCTGCAGTTGCTCGCCGCTGGTGCAATTAAGTACATAAGGCTGACTCTCTAAGCGCTCGATATAATCGTTGATAAACGTATAGTGGATGTACTCAACCAGTGTTTCTCCATCTTGGAGCGTCTCTTTGACCTTGCCGTCTAGCACCACGAAAGATGAAACAGAAGGTACGACATAGCTCCACGGTCGAAAGAAATTACTTCTCCGCTCTTGTTTAATAACCACCGACTCGGCTGGAAGTTGGCCGCGTTTTAAGTCAAACCAATTGTAATCGTAATAGGCTAAATAGCTGAGCATACCCAAGCCTGCACACACTGGAATAATCCATGATGGAAGCGTATTACGGCTGAGTTTCCTCAGTGCAAAAGCGCCCGCGCCGATGCATAAGCCGATGATGAAAACTGCAAGCAAATGCCAAATCATACACAGTACTCTAGATGAAAAGAGGACCCCCATAAGGACGCCCTCTTTGCTGTTGATCACCCATCATTAATAAATCAGGGAGGCCGTTGTTGTGTTACGGATAACGAACACTTTCAACCATTTTCTGGATCTCTTCTGAAGGTTGTTCTGTCGCATAGGATACAGAGATTGCAACGATAAAATTGATCAACGCACCGATACAACCGATCGATAGAGGTGAGATACCAAAGATCCAGAACTCAGGTGTGTTCGGGAAGGTATTCGTACCTGGAATGAAGAACCAGCCAAGGTACATAAAGATGTAGCAAATGGTAAACAGAGCACCGGTACTCATGCCTGCTACAGCACCTTTGGCGTTAATGCGCTTGAAGAAGATACCCATCATCAGCGTTGGGAAGATGGATGAGGCGGCCATCCCAAACGCTAGCGCCACCGTTTGTGCGGCGAACCCCGGCGGGTTAATCCCCAGCCAGGTGGCAATCAAGATTGCGCCTACCATAGAGATCCGTGCTGCCAACATTTCTGCCTTATCGGAGATGTTTGGATACAACGTGTTTTTGATCAAGTCATGACTGACTGCAGATGAGATAGCAAGCAGCAAACCCGACGCCGTAGACAGTGCGGCAGCAATACCGCCCGCCGCCATCAGGCCGACGATCCAGCCTGGCATGTTACCAATTTCAGGCAGCGCCAATACCAAAATGTCGTTGTTGATGGTCAGTTCGTTACCAGCCCAGCCACGCTCAGCAGCGGTTGTGTCAACATAAGTGGCATTTTTGTCGTTGTAATACTGGATACGACCGTCGTTGTTTTTGTCCTCAAACGTGAGTAAGCCAGTTGTTTCCCACTTCAAGAACCATTCGGGGCGATCGTCATAGACCATTGCCTCTTGCGTTGACTCGCCAGGATAAATGGACTCGAGTAAGTTTAAGCGCGCCATGCCTGCCAATGGTGGAGCAGTGGTGTAGAACAGCGCAATAAACACCAGCGCCCAACCTGCCGACCAACGTGCGTCAGCGATTTTTGGAACCGTGAAGAAACGAATGATCACGTGTGGCAAGCCTGCAGTACCTACCATCAAGGTTAAGGTAAACAGAAACATATTCCATTTGTTTTCTACGTCTGCGGTGTAATCTTGGAAGCCGAGATCACGTACCACATCGTTGAGTTTGTGCAGTAAAGGCTGACCTGAATCAGCAAAATCACCGACAAAGCCCACTTGTGGCAGGAAGTGACCGGTCATTTGTAGCGATAGATAAATCGCTGGAATGGTGAAGGCAAGAATCAGGACGACGTATTGCGCAACCTGAGTGTAAGTCACTCCCTTCATGCCACCCAATACGGCATAGAAGAAGACCACCACCGCTGAGATGATCAAGCCTGCGGTACTGCTCACTTCCAAGAAGCGGGCAAAGGCAACCCCAGCCCCGGTCATTTGACCAATCACATAGGTGAGTGAAATCATAATTAAACACACTACGGCCACTAAGCGTGCTGTCTTACTGTCATAACGTGAACCGACGAAATCAGGTACCGTGTATTTACCGAAACGACGCAGGTAAGGCGCTAGTAAAGTGGCTAAAAGTACGTAGCCGCCGGTCCAGCCAAGAATAAAGGATGAGTTGACGTAGCCGACTGAAATTAGACCGGCAACCGAGATAAAGGATGCGGCTGAAAGCCAGTCAGCGGCTGTGGCCATGCCGTTCAGTACGGGATGCACTTCACCGCCGGCGATATAGAACTCGCGGGTGGATTTGGCTCGTGCCCAAATCGCAATCCAGGTGTATATCGCAAAAGAGCCCGCGACGAACAGCATGTTGATCATGAATTGACTCATGGCTTACTCCTCCAGACCGAATTTTTTATCCAGCTTGTTCATTTTCCAAGCATAGAAAAAAATCAAGCACACGAATGTGTAAATTGAGCCTTGCTGGGCAAACCAGAACCCCATGTCTGCTCCGCCGATGTGAATTCCCATGAGCCAGGGACGCAGGAGCATACCGAAGCCATAGGAAACTGTAGCCCAGATACAAAGGGTAATCATAATAAGTCGCAAGTTAGCCGCCCAATACGCCTTATTTCTTTTTTCTTTAGATTCAGTCATAACAACTGCTCTCCCGTTTTTTTTATTTATAATTTAGATAAATCTCGGTGCTGAGAAATATACGACTATCACTATGCTAAGAATAAAATAAAACGGAAGACTGGACTTTGGTATGAGTTTTCTGTCGCATATAAAATACGTTTAAAATCAAATGCTTAAGTTATTTTTATTTATTTTTTTATAGGTTTTATTTATTTCAATTCAACTAACGTATAAAGTATTTTAGAGTAATTCTACAAATAATTTATACAATTTCACTCATGTTTTTAGTTTTTTATGATTTGTGTTTTGAATATATATTCGGATTTATTTTTATTTGTAGTTTAAATAATTTAATTTTGTCTTATTTGTTCTGGTCTAGGTTTGTTTGTTGAGGGTTTTTTAACCATGATTCAGTCGCCATGCAGATGTTAAATTTAATCGGGTTGCATGCTTGAAAAAGAATGTGTTGACCACATTATATAAAGCATGAGAGTGAGTGAAGTTGTATAGTGTTATGAGGTTGACTCACTGTATGAACTATGAGGATTAGAAATTATGCGTATCGATCGTTTTACCAGTCAGTTGCAAGCTGCGCTGTCTGATGCACAATCACTCGCAATTGGTCATGACCATGCATCGGTCGAACCATTGCACTTAATTTCTGCATTATTAGATCAACAAGGTGGTGCGATTCGGCCACTATTAATGCAAGTGGGTTTTGATGTAAAAAGTTTACGTGAGGCGTTGACTAAAGGACTTGATCAGCTCGCCAAGCTACAAAACCCCACTGGGGATATGAGTATGTCGCAAGAGTTAGCGCGTTTGCTTAATCAAGCAGACCGTTTAGCTCAGCAAAAAGGTGACCAGTATATTTCCAGCGAATTGGTGTTATTGGCGGCAATGGACGCCAATACTGTGCTGGGTAAGATTCTCTTGGCTCAAGGCGTCAGTCGGCAATCGCTAGAGAATGCGATTACCAACTTGCGCGGTGGCGATAACGTTAATGATCCTAATGCTGAGCAGTCGCGCCAAGCGTTGGATAAGTACACGATTGATTTAACTAAACGCGCTGAAGAAGGCAAGCTGGACCCAGTGATTGGTCGTGATGAAGAAATTCGCCGCACCATTCAAGTGTTGCAGCGCCGTACGAAAAACAACCCCGTCTTGATCGGTGAGCCCGGTGTGGGTAAAACCGCCATTGCGGAAGGCTTGGCGCAGCGCATTATTAACGGCGAAGTACCGGATGGTTTAAAAAACAAACGTCTGCTATCACTGGATATGGGCGCGTTGATTGCGGGTGCTAAATACCGCGGTGAATTTGAGGAGCGCCTGAAAAGTTTACTCAATGAGGTGGCCAAACAAGAAGGTCAAATCATTTTATTTATTGATGAGCTGCATACTATGGTCGGAGCCGGTAAAGGCGAAGGCGCAATGGATGCCGGCAATATGCTTAAACCTGCGTTGGCGCGCGGCGAGCTGCACTGTGTCGGTGCTACAACACTAGATGAGTACCGTCAGTATATTGAAAAAGATGCCGCACTTGAGCGTCGCTTTCAAAAAGTACAGGTGGATGAGCCATCGGAAGAAGACACTATTGCTATTTTGCGTGGCCTCAAAGAGCGTTATGAAGTGCACCATGGTGTGACCATCACTGATGGCGCAATTATCGCTGCAGCGAAGCTTTCGCACCGTTACATCACTGATCGTCAATTGCCGGATAAAGCGATCGATTTGATTGATGAAGCGGCCAGTATGATTCGAATGGAAATTGACTCCAAACCTGAGGCATTGGATCGTTTAGATCGACGTTTAATTCAGCTGAAAATTGAACGTGAGGCGTTGAAGAAAGAAGATGATGCCGCAACTAAAAAACGTCTAGAGAAACTGCAAAGTGAAATTACTGAACTTGAGCGTGAGTACGCTGACTTAGAAGAAATTTGGAAAGCAGAAAAGTCTGAAGTGCAAGGTTCTGCACAGTTGCAGCAAAAAATTGAACAAGCCCGTCAAGAAATGGAATTGGCCCGGCGTAAGGGTGACTTGAATCGTACCGCTGAGTTGCAGTACGGGGTCATTCCTGATCTGGAGCGCAGCCTCGAAATGGTTGATCAAAACAGCAAGGTGGAAAACCAGCTGTTGCGCAATAAAGTCACCGATGAAGAAATTGCCGAAGTGGTGTCCAAGTGGACGGGTATCCCTGTTTCGAAAATGCTTGAAGGCGAACGTGACAAGTTGCTAAAAATGGAAGATTTACTGCATACACGTGTCATTGGTCAAAATGAAGCTGTAACGGCTGTGTCGAATGCAGTGCGTCGTTCGCGTGCCGGTTTATCTGACCCGGATCGTCCAAGCGGCTCATTCTTGTTCTTAGGCCCAACCGGTGTTGGTAAAACCGAGTTGTGCAAAGCCTTGGCTGAGTTTCTATTTGATACCGAAGATGCCTTGATTCGTATCGATATGTCTGAGTTTATGGAAAAACACTCAGTGGCACGCCTCATTGGTGCGCCTCCAGGTTATGTTGGTTATGAAGAAGGTGGTTATTTAACTGAAGCGGTGCGGCGTAAGCCTTATTCTGTCGTACTGATGGATGAAGTGGAGAAAGCGCATCCCGATGTGTTTAACGTGCTGTTGCAAGTGCTTGATGATGGTCGCTTAACCGACAGTCACGGTCGTACTGTGGACTTTCGCAACACCGTGGTCGTGATGACCTCTAACTTGGGCTCCGTGCAGATTCAAGAATTGATGGATGATCGTGAAGCACAGCGTGCTGCGGTGATGGATGCGGTGGGTACACATTTTCGTCCAGAGTTTATCAACAGGATTGATGAGTTGGTGATCTTTGAGCCATTGGGCGCTGAGCAAATTGCGGGTATCGCTGAAATTCAGCTGAGTCGCTTACGTCAGCGTTTAGCAGAGCGTGATTTACGCTTTGAGTTAACCCCAGAAGCCTTAGAGAAGCTGGTGGCTGAAGGTTATGATCCGATCTATGGTGCACGTCCATTAAAACGCGCCATTCAACGTTGGATTGAAAACCCATTGGCACAACAAATTCTTTCTGGCACATTTGAGCCTGGTACCACCATTCAAGCTGTATTGAAAGACGGTGAGATTGTGTTTAAGTAAACACCTCTGTGCTGGTCTGTCCTATAAAGAACGCAACCGATGGGTTGCGTTCTTTTTGCTGTATGAGGCGTTTCTGAATCGGTGAACCGATGCAATGCTTTACTTGGGTTCGCGGTAATTTTGTTGCTGGAGTAGGTCAATCCCACAATCAAAACTTTCCACCCAGGTTAAAAAAGCATTGATCATTTCTTGGCCTTGAAACGGGCGGCCATGCTGCGGAACAATCATGTCTACATCCATCTCGCGCACCATATTGGCCCATAAATGGGTGACTTTTTTGCTGACCATATAACGGCGATGAAAGCCTGCCATTGAAGGAATGTGTTCGGCAAAGTTAGCGACTGGTTGTGCATCATCCAGCAGTGATGCCCCCATATCCCCAGAAAACAAAATCTTGCTGACAGGATCATACAATTGGAAGTTGCCCACTGAGTGTAGAAAGTGAGCAGGAATAGCTTTTAGACGATTTTTCCCCAATAAAAAAGTGACGCCCTCATCGGGTACGGCAATCACGCGTTCGCTGGTAGAAATACCGTGACTGGCAGTCAAGTACCCTGCGGTTAAGTGCGGTAGAAAACGCGCCCATAACTTTGAAGTAATGACTTTTGCTTTGGTGTGCAACAACCATTTGTCCAGTGCGGCAATAATATCTGGGTCTTGATGCGAGGCAAAAATATAGGTTAAATCTTTTAGGGCAATCCGCTTGGACAGCTCCATGGAAAGCGGCGTATAGGTAAGATCGCCACCGGGATCAAGCAGTAAAGACTGGCCGCTATCGGTGATTAGAAATTGATTCGATTGAATACCGTCGCCAGTCACTAAGTCATCAAACATTACACATTGATGGCTGCCGTTATCGAATAACACAATAGGGTCGCGACGCATAATCCACTCACTTTTTTAAATAAGGCAAAACTATGCCAGCGTGGCGCAAGATAGAACTGATTTATATCAATGCTAGAGTGTTCAGGGCGACCTCCAATCGTCGCATGCGTGCATTGTTAGCGATGCCTAAAATAGCTTTGTCCCGTTGCCATGCCAGCAGGGTAGCGTGACTTGAGTGGTTGCTGAGTGCTTGGGTTATCTGTGTTTGTAAGCTGGCAAACTGTGCTAAAAGACCGCCCAGTAATAGATGGGTAGCGGCCGCTTTATTGGGTTGTTGCAGGGTTTCTTTCAGCCCGGCAAGCAGTGCCACTAAGTGTAACTGTAGGTCTTGCGGCCATTGATCGAGCAGGCTTTGGCCATACAGCCAAGCACAAAAGGCCGCCAGCACATGACCGTCTTCTAAGGTGCGAAAGGGTTTACTGTAATCATCCCAACCGTCACCAGTGAGCACGCTGCATGAGGCTTGGCTGAACTGCACTGAACTGTGCGGAATATCCGGCACCATAGGCAAGGCAGGGCGCGCTTGTAAGCTGACGTTTGGGCTATCTGTTGCGACTAACACCGCTGACAGACGTGGTGCTTGCTCGGCTGCCTCGCTGCGCACGAGCACAATCAGCCATTGCGCTTGGCTGCCAGCGATAACAAAATCCTTTTGCCCAGAGATGTGACCAGCTAACAGTCGAGTATGGATATCAGCCGCTTTGCTGGAGCGTTGCTCGGTTACACACAGTGCACCTATCCCTGGTGGTACGCAAGGAACGAGCGCGCGTAAAGCGGCTTGATAACCGGCTAAAAAAGCTAAGCCTGGAGTGGCAGCTAAACGTCCACCTAAGATGGCCAGCTCACTGCTGTGAGCTCCTGTCGTCTGCTCGATCAGTGTGTTGAACCAAGCGGTTGGCTGCGTTTGTGCTGAGCGTGGTAAAGGGCCCAGTAGAGTAGACCAGAGCATGCAGTATCCTTTAAAACGAAGCGTAGAGATGAACGTCAAAATAACCCAGTGTCTAAAACACTGTCATAACTGACAAGAGCATAGCGTATTGTGTGCGGGCTGTAATAACCATTAACGGGATGTTTGTAGCACATTGATCGGCATGAGTTGGCGTGCTAAAGCTGCTAAACTGCATGCTTTATATGTCAGAGTGTTTAGCTATGCCGCACGCAGTCTCACGTTTGCGTGATCAACGATTAGCACGCAGTAATAAGCCCTTCTTAGCGCGTGGTGCGTACCTCGTGCGCTGCCAGCGTTGCCGTGTGGGCATTCGTTATTGCATGTGTGCTTGGCAACCTGAAGTGAGCGCGCAGAGTGCAGTGTGCTTGCTGATGTACGATGCTGAACCACTCAAACCAACCAATACGGGCTGGCTGATTGCCGATGTTGTGCCAGATACCTTTGCTTTTACTTGGTCGCGTACTGACGTGGATGAAAATATCCTTGCGCTCTTAGCTGATCCACAGTGGCAACCGTATGTCGTGTTTCCTGATGACTATGTCCCTGTTGAGCGGGTGGTGCATGATATTGCCCAAGCTGAACTTAAAGCTGTAGGTAAACGCCCACTATTTGTCGTGCTGGATGGGACTTGGACGGAAGCACGTAAGATGTTTCGTAAGTCTGCTTACCTTGCGCATTTGCCGGTACTGAGCTTGCAACCTGAGGCTATTTCTCGCTACCGCTTGCGGCGCTCAACCCGTGAAGAGCATTTGTGTACAGCAGAAGTGACTGCGCTGTGCTTGCATTTGGCTGATGATGTTGCTGCGGCACACGCGCTTGAACAATGGTTTGCCCGCTTCAGTCGGCATTATTTAGCGGGCCGCCAGCCGCCGTCAGAGGTTGAGCAGCAGGCACTGCTCAATGGTACTGCCTTATAACGCCTGGGTTATTTTGAGTCAGGATTAAAGAGCGATACCTTCTTCACGAAAGTGCTTAACGTATTGCTTATCCACTTTGATGATGTGGTTGGTAAGCCAGTTTTTTAATAAATTTAAAGCGTCTAGACCGACGGTATCACCCATGTCGTGGCGAGTGAGTAAGGCCATTACGCGCTCACAAAAAATATTATGCTGTGCTTTATGTGCGGTGCTTTCAGGGTAACCTAAGCGGGCGAACAGCTCCTCTTCGACAATAAAATGATTCATAGTGTAATCCATCAATTGCTCAAGGATGGCGCCGACTTCTTCAACTTGCGCCGCTCCTGTACTGAGTAAAGCATGCAAGGTGTTGGTGGTATCAACCAGCCAGCGGTGCTGCTCATCAATCTGCTGAATGCCGACTTCGAACGTCTCATCCCAAGGCATAAAAAGCATAGTAATTCTCCTTTCCTGTTGTTTTTATAGTGTCCTCTATATAGCGATAATGCATGACTTTGAGCGTTGATACGGATCAATAGAGGGTCAGGTCGAGGTGATTGGACATGCTGTATGTTGGTTGGAGGCGAGTGTTTTTTACCTGCTTTTGAGATATAGTTAGCTAGCTAACTAATTAGACAGTGGATTTAAATGACAACCTTACAAAAACCTGTGTACGGCATTGTGTTGATCCTGTGTGCAGGTGCTTTACTGGCCATCCATGATGGCGTGTCCAAGCACTTAACCCATTTGTACCCTTTGATTATGCTGATTTGGGCGCGTTATGTTGTGCAAAGTGCCGTAATGTTTTTCCTGTTCTTCCCACGTATGCGCTGGGCCATTGTGCGTACGCGACGTCCTTGGCTACAATTATTGCGAGCGATGAGTTTATTAAGTATCAGCGTGTTATTTATTGGTGGCTTGCGCTATATCCCGCTGGGTGAGGCGACGGCAGTGATGTTTTTAGCGCCATTGATTGTCACGGTATTGTCAGCTGTATTGCTGGATGAAAAAGTTTCAATAGGGCAGTGGCTGGCCGTGAGTGCGGGCTTTGTTGGTGTGTTATTGATCGTTCGACCAGGCGGAACATTATTTACTCCGGCAATCTTATTGCCCTTAAGTGCGTCTTTTTTCTTTGCTGTATATCAACTGCTAACCCGTCGCTTAGCCAGTACAGATCATGCTGTGACCAGTAATTTTCTATCCGGGCTGTTTGGCGCGTTGATCTTAACGACGCTACTGCCAGGCCAATATACGTTAGACATGCCAACTGTAGACTTATTGTTTGTGCTGGTGCTTGGGCTGTTAGCGATGACCGCACATATGTTACTTAGCATGGCATTAAAATATTCCACGGCAGCAACGTTAGCGCCCTTTACGTATATGCAAATTATTTTTGCTGGGTTGATTGGTTACTTCGCTTTTGCCCATGTGCCTGATCGATTATCGATATTAGGGGTACTGGTGATCAGTTGCAGCGGCTTAACGGTGGCTTATTTACAACATCGCCGCTCGTCAATGGCGACCGGCTAGCGAGAGCTATCGTTGTAGCAGACAGCCTGTTGTAAGACTTCTTGTAACTTCGCCCGTTCAATCGGTTTGGCCAAATGGCCGTCCATCCCGGATTGTAAGGCTCGCTGCTTATGTTCTTGTAGCACGTGCGCCGATAATGCAAAGATGGGTAAGCGTTTTAGGCCATGTTCGGCTTCATAGTGACGACGTTGTAGTGCGGCACTAAAGCCATCCATGACTGGCATCTCGCAATCCATTAAAACTAAGTCATATTGCCTTGCTTGCATCATATCTAAAGCGATTTGACCATTGCTGGCGATTTCAATACTGGCGCCTAACTTGCTCAGCAAGCCACTGATGACTTTGACTGAAATCAAGTTGTCTTCGGCGACGAGGATATGTTTACCGACTAGGCTGATATCGCCTGTGGTGGCGAGCCTGTTGACATGTAGAGCGCTGATTAGCGTTGTTTTTAAGGTTGAGCCGCTGAGTGGTTTCATCAATACGTAGGCTATACCTGCATTGCGTGCGGCAATCAGATCGGTATCACTGCTGCTGGTAAGCATAATTAGCGTGGTGTCTTTAGTCAGCAAGGGATCTTCTTTGATGCGCACGGCAAACTCAATCGCTTTAGCTTTATGGCTGTTTTCACTGATCAAAATAGCAGAGATATTGTGCTGTTGATTGGCCTGATTACGCAAAAAAGCCACCGCATCGGTGGTTGATGAACGTGTTGTGACGCGCAAGCCCCATTCGTTGCATTGTTGTGCCAGAACCTTCTGATAGAGGGTATTACTGTCAATAATTAAAATATGTTTGTTATTCAATACGCGTTCATCGTGACGGGGTGTGTGCGGTGTATCGGTTGGATTAAACGGGATGCTGAAAATAAATTGGTTAGAGTGCTCAGTAGACTGAATTGTTAAGTGGCTGTGCATTAAATTTAATAGTTGATTGGCAATAATGATGCTTAGATTACCGCCGATAAAAGACGTACTCAGCAGGTCTTTGCTGTGCAATTGTGCGGTGCTAAGAATATGCCGCTCTTCGTCACTTAAGGGGACGCCGCTATCTTGCATATTGAACACCAGTTGTGCGCCATTGACACTATGTTCTGCGGTTATGCTGAGTAGAATTTCACCCTTATGGGTTCTTTGAAAAGCATTTTTAAGAATGCTTAGCAGAATTTGTCGTAAGCGCACGGGATCACCCATTAAGGTGTCAGGCGCTTGTGGTTGCAAAAATACAGTAAAGTCGACTTGTTGTTCTTGTGCCGTATGTTGAAATGACTGCGTGCACTCTTGGAGCAGCCCCGCTAGATTGAACTGTGAACTGCCCAAGACGATTTGTTTGGATTCAAGGCGTGAAATATCGAGTATTTCGTTAATTAGGCTGAGCAATTCACTGCCAGAGCCTTGTATGGTTTGCGCATAATCACGCTGTTTACTGGATAAGGGTGTATCCAGAAGCAATGAAACCATACCTAAGACACCACTTAAAGGTGTTCGGATCTCATGACTAATTTTGGCAAGTAACTCTGATTTGGCACGCTGTTCTGCTTGTTCGGCCACGAGTAGGTGTGTCTGACTGGTGTTTTTAGCCAGTCGCGCATAATGGCTCGCGCTGAGTCCGGCGCTGAGTGTCATTCCCGCTAGTGGAACGGCCACCAGAGTTGCTAAGCTGGCTATCGATGGAGAAATCAGTGCGTGGTTACTGAGCGCAGGCCAAACTGTTATTAGGGTGAACAGCAGAATGCTAAAACCAACAAACAGCCAGATGGCGGAAGTATGATTGTTTGCACGTAACTGCAGTGCGGTAGCGAGCAAAAATACCGCTGAGCTGATCAATAGATAATAGGTGAGTAAGTGCGCATAGCTGGCTTTAAGTATCAGTAGGGCGATAGCGCTGATGCAAAGTAGCGTCATGTGCCAGGTTATTTGCTGGCTTAGGCGTTTAAAAACAGGCTTCTTGGGTATGCAGTACAAACACAAGGTATGCAGAAACAGCATGCACAGTATGACTGGGGCATAAATAAAATCACTATTGAAATTAACAAAGAATGTGCTGGGTGCAGCCGAGATACCTGCTAAGAAAAACAAGAAGAGCAGCAATAGGCTGAGGGCAATGGCTAAGAAAAGGTTGCTGGTAAAGCGCGTGTAAAAATAACGGATAAAGTTGTAAATAATCGTACTGAGCGTACCGCCTAATAAAATACCGACAAGCAATGGATGCTGATTATCGGCCATCAGGCTGTGTAAGGATTGCTGCGTTAAAAAATCAAATGCAGGGCGGTTATCGATATTGAACAGTAATCTGTAATAGCGCGGCACACTGATCAGCATAAACCAAGAGCCAAGCAGTAGACTTGTCAGTAGGGCGATGGCTAAGCGGATAGGCTTCACGTCATTACTGCGCCTCTAAAGTGCTGAGCAAGCTCCTCGTCCGCTAGGGGCGGCGAGGAGTTGATGTGTTGGCTTAGCGTTTATTGCTGCTCGCGCTCAATGGCACGATAGCCAATGTCTGTACGATAAAAGCTACCTTCCCAACTGATTTTTTCTGCCAATTTGTAGGCGTTGGCTTGTGCTTCAGCGACAGTATTGCCCATGGCTGTTGCGCAAAGTACGCGACCACCGCTGTTGACGATCTTACCGTCTTGTAAGCTGCTGCCTGCGTGGAAAATTTTGCCATCCAGTTGCGCGGCGGCATCCAAGCCTTGAATCTCGTGGCCAGCACTGTAGTCGGCAGGGTAGCCGCCTGAGGCGATTACCACGCCAAGACTTGGGCGCGGATCCCACTGCGCTTCAACTTTGTTTAAGGCTTTGGCCAATGCCGCTTCAATCAACAGCACTAAACTGGACTCTAAACGCAACAAAATAGGCTGAGTTTCTGGATCACCAAAGCGGCAGTTGTATTCAATGATTTTAGGGGCACCGCTTTTATCGATCATTAAGCCTGCGTAGAGAAAGCCAGTATAAACATGACCTTCAGCTGCCATCCCGCGCACGGTTGGATAGATAATTTCATCCAAAACACGTTGGTGAACAGCATCAGTCACCACCGGCGCCGGAGAGTAAGCGCCCATACCGCCCGTGTTTGGACCGGTATCACCATCACCAACACGTTTATGATCTTGGCTGGTGGCCATCGGTAAGACGTTTTCACCGTCGACCATCACGATAAAGCTGGCTTCTTCACCGTCCAAGAATTCTTCAATGACCACGCGTGAACCTGCATCACCAAAGGTATTACCAGCCAGCATGTCCATGACTGCCGCTTCAGCTTCTGCCAAGGTCATGGCAACAATCACGCCTTTACCTGCGGCTAAACCGTCTGCTTTAATCACGATGGGTGCGCCGTGTTCACGTAAGTAGGCCAAGGCGGGCTCTACTTCGGTGAAGTTCGCGTAGTCGCCGGTGGGGATGTTATGGCGGGCTAAGAAGTCTTTAGTGAATGCTTTAGAACCCTCTAGCTGTGCTGCAGCGGCAGTTGGTCCGTAAATATCTAAATTACGACGACGGAAGGTATCCACTACACCCGCTACCAGTGGCGCCTCAGGCCCCACAATGGTCAGCGCAACATTGTTTTTCTCGGCAAAATCTGCCAGCTGATCAATTGCTAGCACGTCAATGGCAATGTTTTCGCACTTGGCTTCAGTGGCAGTACCGGCGTTACCCGGTGCAATAAAAATTTTCTCGACACGTGGATCTTGTGCGACTTTCCAAGCCAAAGCGTGTTCGCGTCCGCCATTACCGATAATTAAAATATTCATAGAAAACGGTCCTTAAAAGATTAGTGGCGGAAGTGGCGCATGCCAGTAAATACCATGGCAATGTCAGCTTCGTCGGCGGCGGCAATCACTTCAGCGTCGCGCATTGAACCGCCGGGCTGAATGACCGCACGAATACCCACTTTTGCCGCGTTATCTAAACCATCTCGGAACGGGAAGAACGCATCCGATGCCATTACTGCGCCGGCAACGGTTAAGTTGGCCTGTTCAGCTTTGATTGCAGCAATACGCGCTGAGTTCACGCGGCTCATTTGGCCTGCTCCGACACCGATGGTTTGACGGTTTTTCGCATATATAATCGCGTTGGATTTAACAAACTTAGCCACTTTCCAAGCGAAGATTAAATCGTGAATTTCTTGCTCGGTGGGTGCGCGACGAGTGACCACTTTAAGGTCGCTTGCAGTGATCATTTGAATGTCGCGACTTTGTACCAATAAGCCGCCATTCACACGTTTGAAATCCCAGCTGGCGCTGCGCTCGGCGGGCCACTGGCCGCACTCGAGTAAACGCACATTGGCTTTGCTGGCAACCACATCACGTGCTGCTTGGCTGATGCTTGGGGCAATAATCACTTCAACAAACTGACGGTCAACAATGGCTTGTGCCGTGTCGGCATCCAACTCGCGATTAAAGGCGATAATGCCGCCAAACGCTGATTCGCTGTCGGTGGCGTAGGCTAAGTCGTAGGCTTTGCGAATACCGCCTTCCTCGTCTGTCGCCACTGCCACACCGCACGGATTGGCGTGCTTAACAATCACACAGGCAGGCTTTACAAAACTCTTGACGCATTCAAGTGCTGAATCGGTGTCCGCTACGTTATTAAAGGACAGCTCTTTACCTTGCAATTGTATTGCGCTGGCAACGCTAGCTTCTTGTGGATTGGCTTCAGTGTAAAACGCGGCACTTTGGTGTGGGTTTTCACCGTAACGCATATCTTGCGCTTTAATAAACTGGGTATTGAAGGTGTTTGGGAAAGCGCTGCGCTGCTCGGTACTGAGGGTTTCAGCTGACTGATCAATGGTGCCTAAGTAGTTAGCAATCATGCCGTCGTAGGCGGCGGTATGCTCAAAAGCTTTCAGCGCAAGACTAAAACGCTGCGCATAGCTTAAGCCGCCTTGCTGTAGGCTTTGAATAATCTCGCTGTAATCACTGTTGTTCACTACGATGGCTACATCTTTATGGTTTTTAGCGGCGCTGCGCACCATGGTCGGCCCGCCAATATCGATGTTTTCAATCGCGTCAGGCAACGTGCAGCCAAGTTTGGCGACGGTGGCTGCGAACGGGTAAAGGTTGACGGCCACTAAATCAATCGGTTTGATGCCATGCTCAGTCATGATCGCGGCGTCGATGTCACGACGGCCTAAAATACCGCCATGAATTTTTGGATGTAGCGTTTTTACTCGGCCGTCCATCATTTCCGCAAAGCCTGTGTAGTCGGCAACTTCAATGGCAGGAATGGCGTTGTCTTTGAGTAGTTTAAAGGTACCACCGGTCGATAGAATCTCAACGCCTAAGGCGTCTAGCGCTTGCGCAAATTCAACAATACCTGTTTTATCAGAAACACTGATTAAAGCGCGACGAATAGGCGTTTTTGAAGTGTGGTCAGTCATTAGATTTCCTAGCTGTAAACGGCAAACTGCACAATGGCTCGTAGATGAGTTGTGCGGGTTATGTTTTAAAGAAGATTGTACTGTTTAAGTTTTTTACGCAGTGTGCCACGGTTTAACCCAAGCATTTCAGAGGCGCGTGTTTGATTGCCCTGCACATGCTGCATGACTGACGCAAATAAAGGCGCTTCAACTTCGCTTAGCACTAAATTATAGACATCATTAACGTGTGCACCATCTAAATGCGCAAAGTAATCATGCAGGGTTTTTTCAACACAGGCCCGTAATGTTAAGTGCTCTGTACTGCTGGTAGTGGTAAGCGGCATAGTGTTTTTTGTCACGGCAAATATCTCATGGCTGAACGTCTTTATCTTTAGGGTTATGCAGCGTCTTTTAAGCCGAGGGCGCGAAGATGGTTAAAAAAGATCTGAATACAATCTTTTTGTGCACTTTCACATTCAAGCTGATTAAACGTTGTACGAAATTGTTGCGCTTCAGGTAGTTTGGCTAAATACCAATGCGTATGTTTTCTGGCAATGCGTGCGCCCATGGGTTGTCCATAAAACTCGTGTAAGAGCTCTAAATGCTCAAGTAAAATCAGTTCTAAAGCGTGCAAGCTGATGGCCGGTAGGTGTTTTCCAGTTTTTAAAAAATGATTAATTTCGTTGAAAATCCAAGGGCGTCCTTGTGCTGCACGACCAATTAATAAGCCGTCAGCACCGGTATGTTTGAGTACCTGCTGGGCCTTTAATGGACTATCAATGTCACCATTGGCAAACACTGGGATTGATACGCTTTGTTTAATGAGTGCAATAGTATCGTATTCAGCGTCGCCATTGTAGCGATCTGCGCGAGTGCGGCCATGCACCGCAAGAGCGTTGAGGCCAGATTGCTCAGCAATTTTAGCGATAGTTACGCCATTTTTATTGTCCTGATCCCAGCCTGTGCGGATTTTCAAGGTCACCGGCACCTCAACAGCAGCGCGTACCGCCTGTAATATTTCAGATACCAGCTGTTCATCTTTAAGTAGCGCTGAACCTGCCGCTTTATTACAGACTTTCTTGGCCGGACAGCCCATATTGATATCAATAATTTGCGCGCCCATCTCCACGGCTTGACGCGCAGCATCCGCAAGCATTTGGGCTTGCGCGCCGGCAATTTGTACTGAACGCGGCTCGGGATCGCTATCGGTTAATAAACGTAAGCTGGACTTGCGGCTGGACCAGAGGCGCGTATCGCTGGTGAGCATTTCAGACACAGTAAGGCCGGCGCCCAGGCGTGCACAGAGCTGACGTTGAGGACGATCAGTGACGCCTGCCATCGGCGCTAGAATCAGGTTGTTAGCTAATGTGTAAGAACCAATACGAACCGTCGACATGGACTTTCCAGCCTGCGCGCTGCTTAAGAGGAATGAGGTAAGGTTGAGCGTGCTCATGATACCTGCTCTACGACGCAGGATAAAGGAACAAGCAACCTGTTGTGATGAATCGGTGCTGCTCTGAATACTCTCGAATGCTGTGCTTCTTAAAAGCTATAAGGCTCGTATTTTACACTGTGCCTTATAGCTTTTCATGGGCTGTCAAACATAACAAAACTATTCATCTCCAGAAGAGAAATCGTAGTTCATTGCCTGACTTGGGCCTTGTAAGTAGTGCCCTTGAATATAGTTTACGCCAGCTTGCCATAGCGCCGATAACACACTCGCACTCTCGACAAGAGGTACGATGCTTTGTTTTGCCTGAGCATGCAGTGCGGCCAAGGTTTGCTTGAGTGCCTCTTGGTTTTCGATGACAGTCAGCTCTTTAGTGAATGAACCATCAATCTTTACAAAATCAATATCAAGATGCTTCAGCGTGTTAAATGGATTGAGGGTGCACCCAAATTGACCTAAAGCGACTTGGCAATGCAAGGCATGCAGGCCTTGAGTGAGCTGTTTCGCTTGTTTTAAGTAGGCGACAGCATCTGTCTCACGTATCTGCAAAATAATGGAGTCGGCGGGTAAGCGAGAGGCTTTGAGTGCAACGCTTAACCACGGCAACAAACTAGGGTCTTGAATGCTGGCGCTGGATAAGTGAATAAAAAGACGTGTTTTATTCCCTTTGCTGCGGTGTTCAGTGAGCAGCTTGATAGAGTTAAGCAAGACCCAGCGATCAATTTTTTCAGCAAAACCCGCGGCGGTGGCCGCTTTGATAAATTCATTAGGCGGGACTTCTTCGCCTTGCGGGTTGACCAAGCGCAGCAGTACTTCGTAGAGCTCTTCGGTATCGCCGCGCAAACTGATAATGGGTTGGAACAGCAACTTGAAGCTGTTGTTCTCAAGCGCTTGCTGAAGCATGGCAATGATATCGCCGCGATTCGCCGCTGCTGCCAGCTCATCAGCAGGATTATAGATTTTTAGGGTATTACCTTCGCTCGTTTCATCGGCACAATTGTGCGCGCGTTTTAATACATCGGATGCTTTTGAGGTTTTTTCATTGAGACCGGCCACGCCAATTATCAGACTGGTTTGTGCTGTGCGGCCATTAATATCAAATAGTTGTGCTTCGATTTTTTTCATTAATGCCCGCAGTTCTGCTTGGCTCTGTTCTGGGGCAAGATCAGGAATAAGTACAGTAAATACATCGTCAGCGAAGCGTGCAATTTGTGAGCCTTTGCTGAGTTGTTGGCGCAGTATATTGGCCATGTCGGCCAGTAATAAATCAATACCGGCAATGCCATGCTCTGTCTGTAAGAGCGCGTAATGATTGATTTTAATATAGGCCAAACTGGAGGGTTGCCCGCTTTTAATTGCGCGCTCTGCTGCAGTGTCTAAGAGTTCGAGGAAGTGCTGGCGGTTATATAAGCCGGTGACAATATCTTGGCTGCTTATTTCACGAAGTTTCTCTTCGAGCTCAGCATTGTCATGGGCCACTCGAATGACCACTTGTACGCAAGGCTCGCCGTCATAATAGGCGGGTGAGAAGCTGATGCTGGCTTGGAAACTCTCACCTGACGCGGTCACTCCTGTGCAGGTGAGTTCTGCCTGACCTTCGTCGCTACGATAATGTTTTAAGAAGTCTTTAAAATTGTGTTGGTCTTGTGCTGCGATGAGATCAATCATCGGCATGCCTTCCATTTCATCATGGTCAGCATAGTCAAACAGTTGTAGATAGGCGCGGTTTGCGTAAATATGCATACCGTCGTGGACATAAGCAATTGCATCGACAGAGCTGTCGAGGAGTAGCTGGCAGCGTTTTTCTACCTCACGTAAGGCTACTTCTGCGCTGCGCCGTTCACGACGTTCATCTAAATTGCTGAGCTCGCGTTTAGCCACTAAGATGAGCAGCTCGTCTTCGCTTTTCGGTACAGCATCTTGTGCGCCGAGCTCTAGCACCTCTGTGCGTAAGTCCGTTGAGTTGTCTTCGCTGAGCTGAATAAATGAAATGTCGCGGGCCGTGCGTTGAATGGTTTGCAGGGCAATAAGAGGGTCTAAATTGTCGCAGCTGGGCGCGGCAATACATAAGTCCCAAGTGCTTTTAAGTGCGTCATTGAGATCATCTAGAGAGGTAATGCGATGCACGCGCGTTGCATGACCTGCATTGCGAAAAAGGCTAACGATCCGTTCCGCTTCATTTTGCGAATCTTCTAAAATAAGCAAACGAATAGTTTTTCTATCAGTAACCATAAATACCATCAGGGTGCGTAGTGCACATATTTTAAGCAAAAATGAATATGAGCAAATTTACAGCGACTTCCAAAGTGAGTCAAAGTCTTCAGAGTGTGCTGGCTCGCTGCTTGTTGAGATTGTGCTGTTGTTCACCGCTTGCGCTTGAGATGTCAGTCTATATTCAAACTGACTGATGCTGCCAGTGTGAATGGAGCGCTTTGTTAGGGTTGCTCTAAGTTCTTTACCGTATTGATTGATGGAGACTTTATGGCCTTCTTGGAACGGTATGCGCGGTGCGATCACGCTAGCTGGGCGTGATAGCGCAGGAATCTCCGGAACCAGTAATGCGCGTAAGAAATGACTGGGTTGGCCGCCGCTGCGTAACAGTTGTAAACCGCAAGGTTGAGCATTCGGTGCAATGAGTTCAACACCGATTTGAGTGGTTGTAGAGCCTGCTTGGCGAATCCAGCGAATAACAGCAGTAACCCACGCTTTATCTTGCGTTTCGCGTAAAGCAATAATCTCACCGGCTTGCAGTTGTGCGGGTACTTCATCGTTTATCGCTAAACAGTAGCCGCCAGGGCTGTGGTTGACAATGGTGAGTGTATAAGCGGGATATGAAGCGAGAGATGTTTTTTCAGCGTTGCTTAATGATTTCTCGGTCGCGCTGTCTACTTTCGTGGTGGACTCATATTCGATAAAGTTAGTCAGTAGCGGGTTGTTCTCTGGAATTGTTTCAACGTCAAGTGCATTGGCCCAAATATCCGCTGCACTGTTGTCTGTTTTGTATTCAACAGTAGCTGATTGTTGATTTTTTATGGTGTCTTCAAAAGGCTCTTGATTGGCGAGGTAATAATGCACTGCGCTCATGCCCAGGCAAATTTCTAATGTGCCTTTACTGTTGGTGCGCTGAAAATCGCGCTGAGCAATTTTGCCCCATGCGCTGCATAACTGAGCCAGTAATGTGCTTGGCAAGCTATCCGGCACTGTGATTTTTGATTTCAGGTTGTTTTTTTCAGGCGATTGTTGGTGCTCAACTAGAGCTGCCGCGAGATTTTGTGTGTCGAAACCTAGTAATGTGTGGCCGTTAGCGTCTGCCATTAGTGCTTTATAGCGTGGTGGCGCATCACTGTGTAAATTAACAACAAATAAGCTACTGGCTAAATCTGCATTTTGTATGGCCGCTAGATGACACCAACTCGGTAGCACATTCGCTAAAATGGCAATATCGCTTTGCCGCATTTGATTGATGCGTGAACAGCTCAGTAGTAAGGCGCAACTGTACGCGGCTTCTACACTTTGCTCGACAATAGCATCGAGTAAGCCATCACGAATGGCCACCGTATGTAGATTGTGTTTGCGTGCGAGCAAGTACACTTGATGCAGTTCGAACCATAAGTTAGGCGGTGTTGGGTAATACAGTTGGCAGGCGCGAACCAGTGAAGCAAACAGACTGTGCATGGTGCGTTGTAACGCGAGTGCTAAAATTGAGCTGCGCTGGGTAAAAGTATCAGCTATCACCAGCTTATAACCGACACTTAAATGGTTTTGTAGGGCTTGACATAGATTGGCTACTTTCTTTGAGCGCTCATCCATCATGACCGAGTTGTTTAAAAAGTGCTTTTCGAGTTGAGCGTTGACAAAAAATACTTCGGGACGCAACAGCTCCATCAGTTGAATACGATTGTCTGCAGCTGTTTTGAAATTATTCAGTTCGATCAGTGCTTGATACAATAGCCGAGCCATCTCGCCGATATTGGCTTTCGGTAAATCTTGAATCCACACTTTTAACTCACGTGTTGTTGGCTTGCAGAATGACAGTCTGGTCAACTCTGGCACAGGCGTACGCAACGGTGATTTTTTATGCTGTGTATCCATAAGACTTTCCAATTAAACCAGTGGCAAGTATGTGCATGCGCAATTGTATCAGTGTACGCAGGATTCAGTATGCTACCTGCGTATGGCCTTGGCCAATAGAGGTCAAGCTAAATTTCTAAAGCGAGACGTTGTCCCATTTTAACTGGACTTGATTCGGTTAACACGCTGTCCCAGCTGATGTGATTTTCAGCAAATAAGATAATAGCGGTTGAGCCCAGTTTGAAACGACCTAGTTCATCACCTTTAGCCAGAGTAATCGGCTGTCGGCCTTCTTCAGAATAATCAAAGCAGCGTGGTTGACGCAGTGGTGGAGTGATTAAACCTGCCCATACAGTTTCGATGCTGGCAACGATCATCGCACCGACTAATACCACTGCCATAGGACCGTGTTCTGTATCAAAAAGACAAGCCACTCGCTCATTGCGTGCGAACAGATCAGGAACGGCTCCGACGGTGGTTTGATTAACAGAGAATAAGCGTCCTGGAATATAAACCATTTCGCGCAAGGTTCCAGTGAGCGGCATATGCACACGGTGATAATCTTTTGGAGATAAATAGACAGTAGCGAAACTGCCTCCCATAAAGGGTGCGGCGCGTTGCGCATCACCACCGAGAAGTTCAAGCAGGCTAAAACTATGTCCCTTGGCCTGAAAAATACGACCATGCTCTATCGTGCCGATCTGGCTGATTGCCCCGTCAGCAGGGCTTAATACTGCGTTGACAGATGTGTCTAGAGGGCGGGCGTTAGGTTGTAAGGCACGGGTGAAAAAATCATTAAAATGCTTGTAGGCGCGGGGTTCTGCAAATTGCGCCTCGCTCATGTTGACTTGGTAGCGTTTGATAAACCATGCAATGAGACGGTTTTTAAACCAAGGTACTTGGCATTCTGCAAAACGGCCAATGAGGCGCGACAGCGTATGATGTGGCAATACATACTGGAACATAATAAATACGCGTTGCTTGATATCCATGTATCGGGCCCTTTAACTTTTGTGGTGTGCTTGGAGGAGGAAATCTAATCAGTGTCGTAAGCGTTAAGTTGCAAGCGACATATACTAATCAGTAATTCCGATGATTGCACGGTAACTCATGCATCAAGCTGATCTTATGCTATTACGCGCATCAACCTTTGCGTGAGCTAAAGATTAATAATGCGCGCTCAATGCACTCTAGGGTTTTTTTGAAACCTTGTAGGGTGATTGGGTGTAAGTTTTCTGCAGACTGATCTGCAGCGATCAGCATGACAACCCGGCTGCCGTTTGACACTGAAGCGATCACCCAGTGCGTATGCGGGAATAGTTTGAGTAGTTCTGCAGGTAGATGTTGTTTGACCTGCACGGCATTTTTATCAGTAATAAGCAGATGCGTAGGTTGTTTTAATAAGTGGGTAAGTACAGCATTGCTGTCTAGAGTGAAGGTTTTGAGTAGTGTATCCGCTTTAATTCCATGCAGATGGCTGATTTGCGCGTGTTGTGCCTGCCGATCAAGCGACATAATACAGATTCTGCGCATACCGCAGGCTTGTAGCGCTTGGCTTATGCGCTGAGTGATTTGTACGGTGTTAGTAAAAAGCGATGGTGAATGCAAAAGTTCTGCACAGAGAGTGCGCCATTGCAGTAAGTTTTCACCTGTGGGGGCTGTCGCTTGAACTGCTGGTAGGCGTAGGCGTTGGGTGTCCCACGGCCAGAGTAAAGCTTGTGCAGGCAGCCAGAGATCATTGTGCCTTTGCATTTGTGCGTGACTGACGGCGTACTGGTGTGTGTGTTTTTGTACCTCGTCAAGTGGCTGCTTTAAGTACAAACTGATCAGGCGCTGCCAACGTAGGCATTGCTCACTGCCCCAAGAATTGTGTGCTGCCATAACCAGGCCGCAGGTGAATACGAGTGTATTTGCTGGGCGGTTAAACCAGTTATTTAGGATGGGCAGCTGGTCGAGCTTTTGTTGTTGCAATAAAGGTTGATCGAATTGTCGAGCGATATGTAGCGCCCGGACCAGTTGTTGCGGGTTATCATGAAGCAGGCGATAACCTTCAATAATCCAATGCGGTAGCTTCCAGTGTTCTGCCAATCCCAAGCAGAGCGCAGTTAAGGGCATGCCAATGAGTTCGCGCTCAACGTTCTCTGCAGGTTCGTTATTGCCGAGTACGCGGCGCTCCCACTCGGTAAATAACTCAGGATGGCGCGTGAGTAAAGGCCATGTAGGGGATAAAAATAATAAGCTTCCCCAGTGTATTTCCTGCCATAAGCGTGCCATGCGTGTGGTGAATAAACCTACCGCTTGAATGTTTAAGTGTTGGCCAATCAACCATACTTGACGTAAAGGCAGAGGGATATCAGCTTGCTGATCATCTTGGAGGCTTTTTAGTAAAGTACCGCAGCGTTCTAAGCCTAAGCGAGACAGCGCATTCTCAAGGGTTTGCACGGGCTCTGCTAAAGTACTGTGGCTACGGTTGGCTTCGCGCATAATAATAAATGCAATGGTTGGCGCCTTGCTGATAACTTGCGCAATATCACCGAGTGATTTACTCGGATTTTGTAACGCTTGCAATGCTTGCTGGCGATGTGCTTGATAGACAGGTAAGCGCGTATTATCGAGGCGCTTTATCCACTGATCTAAAGCATTATTTTGAGGTACAATATTCGTCATAAATATTCAGCCTGTAGACTGACCCTCGCAGGACATTAATGACAGCATAGTAACCAATATTTACAAAGGCTGTTATTCTTTACGCGATTTTGGAATGAGTGCGGCCTCTCTTATGGTAAAGATAATTGGGATTATTGTTGTTTTCGCGAGTGTTTTGTCGGGATACGTCTTATCGCATGGAAAGATAGCCGCCATTATTCAGCCTTTTGAAGTTTTGATTATTGGTGGTGCGGCGTTGGGAGCTTTCTTGCAAGCTAACCCTAGCAGTACTTTCATGCAGGTCTTTAAAAAGTCACTGAGCATGTTCAGTCATCGTTTTACTAAGGTCTTGTACCTTGATGTACTAAAAATGCTTTATGAGGTTCTCAATAAGAGCCGCCGCGAAGGCATGATGTCGATTGAAGCTGATATTGAAGACCCTGCGGCCAGTCCGATTTTTAGTAAATACCCCGCTATATTAAAAGACCAGCGTATGACTGAGTTTGTTTGCGATTATTTGCGCATTATGTCGACTGGTAATATGGCTCCGCATGAGTTCGAAGGTTTGTTTGATATGGAGCTGACCAGTTTAAAAGAAGACCTTGATCACCCAGGGCACGCAGTTACCAGTGTGGCTGATGGTTTGCCAGGCTTTGGTATTGTTGCGGCGGTATTGGGTATTGTGGTGACCATGGCGATGCTCGGTGAGGCTGAGCAAGCGGCTTTAGGTAAGCATGTCGGCGCGGCGCTGGTGGGTACTTTCTTAGGTATTTTGGCAGCGTATGGCTTCTTTGGTCCGCTAGCCACAAGCCTAAGTCATGATGCTAAAGAAGAGCTTAATTTGTACGAGGCGATTAAGGCGACTTTAGTGGCTTCGGCGTCAGGTATGCCGCCTAGCTTAGCAGTGGAATTTGGCCGAAAGGTTTTATATGGCGCGCATCGACCAACATTTGTTGAGTTGGAGCAGGCTGTGCGAGGCGGCTAAAGTTCATGGATACCAATCAGCCGATCATTGTTAAACGGGTTAAGAAAATTGCTGCTGGCCATCATGGCGGCGCGTGGAAAATCGCCTTTGCTGACTTTGCCGTAGCGATGATGGCGTTCTTTTTGGTGATGTGGTTGATGTCGTCGGCCACCCCAGAGCAGAAAAAAGCCATTTCAGGTTACTTTCAAGATCCGATAGGTTTTTCTGAAAGCGCCAGTCCGTATGTGATTGATTTGGGCGGCACACCAACGCCTGCGCCGGATAAAACGTTAAACCCAGAACTCAATGAACCCGTCACTCCAGGTCAGCAGCCGCTCAATGAGCAGCAAGCTGAACAATTGTCCGAGCAGCTTGAGCGTGACCGCTTAGACCTCTTGTTGGTTGAGTTGCAACGTAAAATCAATGAAGACATTGATTTGCAACCTTACAAAGAACAGATTTTGATGGATGTGTCGCGTGATGGTTTGCGTATTCAGATTACTGATGCGGCTAATCGGCCTATGTTTGATTTAGGCAGTGCACGTTTACAGCCCTATTTTGAAGATATTCTTTATTTAATGGCCGATACCATTCGCGCTGTGCCTAATAAAATTAGCGTTGGTGGGCATACCGATGCTAAACCTTATGCGGGCAATAGTGGCTTCGGTAACTGGGAATTGTCCGCCAGTCGCGCCAATGCTGCGCGACGAGCACTGCACGCAGGCGGCCTAGATGATGACAAGATTGCGCGGGTAGCGGGTTATGCTTCTTCGGCTTTGTTCGACCGTGCCGATCCATACAGCCCAAGTAATCGGCGTATTGATATTTTAGTGCTAACCAAACGTGCTTTGCAGGCGATTGATGGAGCGCCTGAGCAGCCTACGACGACATCTGGGGCTGCGCCTGCAGTGGATGCTAATGCAGAGCAGGGCATTGCGCCTAACGGCAGCCAGCCGGGAAAGCTCATGCGTGAAAAGCTCAATGTGTTTGAGGAAGGCGTTTTGCAGTTTGATGATCTAGACAACTAGTCAGAAGCTAAACGCAGCCTTACTTTGTAGCTCAATAAAGCTGCGTTGCTGATTAGTAATGCTCGCTAGTGATGCCGCTGATAATGTGTTTAAAACTGGCTAAACGTTGCGGATTGATTTTTCCGGCCTCTACTGCAGCGAGTAATGCGCAGCCCGGCTCGTGTTCGTGACTACAATTACGAAAGCGGCAGTGCCCTAAAAACTCTTGAAACTCAATAAAGCCTGCCTCAACGTCAGCCACGCTAACATGCCCCAAACCAAACTCGCGAATACCGGGTGAGTCAATCAGCTCCCCGCCTGCTGGAAAATGAAACAGTCGAGCGGTCGTCGTGGTGTGTGTGCCTTTGCCTGTCAGCGCGGATAAAGGGCCAACACGGGTGTCGGTGTCCGGTAGCAAACAGTTCACTAGAGACGATTTGCCTACTCCAGACTGGCCAACAAACACACTGACCTGGTTGTTTAATTGTGCTTGCAGCTTGGCCAAACCATCACCTGAATAGGCTGATACTTCTAGCAGTGGATAACCCAAGGTATGGTAAGTATCGAGTAAGCTGTGCACGCGAGAGCTGCCACTTGGATCGAGTAAATCAGATTTATTGAGCAGCAGTAGAGGTTTGATTCCCGCGTGTTCGGCAGCAATAATGTAGCGGTCAATCAGGTTGGCGTGCGGTTCGGGCAGTGGCGCAAAGACAATAACGATCAGATCAACGTTAGCTGCCACGGGTTTGAGTTGTCCGCGCGAGTCAGGGCGGCGCAGTTCACTGTGGCGCGGCAACTGAGCAACAATAACGCCAAGTCCTTGGTTGCCCGGACGCCAGACTACGCGATCACCAGTGACCAATGCTGGTAGGTTGGCGCGTAGATAGCAGCGGTAGGTTTGTCCTGCGTGTTCGGGGGCTTCAGCTTCTACTTCGACTTGTACACCGAAATGCGCAATGATCAGACCGTGTTGTTCTACGCCTAAGTCGCCACCTTCCAGCTCTTCAAGGGTGCGCTCTTCGCGCTTAGCTGCGCGAGCAAGACGTTCATCTTGAATTTTGTTAACGCGCCAACCTTGGCGGCGATTTAATGTGCGTTTGGCCATATAAAGCTCGTTTTGTGAAGGCGCTTAAATAGGAGTGCTCAATGTTTAAAGCAGTCCTGTGTTTATTCGTTTATCGATAAGCCGCGCTGTACACGCCAAGCGCGTGCGGCGATGACAAATAAAGTAATGGCAGTTAGTGGCACGACATAACCGATCATGGCATGGGCAAAGCTTGTGGCAAAGGCATCACCGTTGCTCTGCATAATTAAGTAGGCAGTGTAAGCAATGTAGTAGCCTAAAAACATTGCACCTTCCCAGCGATTGATTCGATAGCCAGCAAAGAAAATGGGGAGGCAGGCGACCATAACCGCCAGCATGACTGGGAAATCAAAGGCTATAGCATTGCGGGCAACCGCAATTTTTTCGGGAGAAACTAAACCGGCTAAGCCAAGTACGGCGAGTAAGTTGAATAGGTTGCTACCAACAATATTACCTACAGCAATATCACGCTCACCGCGCCAAGCAGCGATCAACGAGGTGGCCAGCTCGGGTAGGGATGTGCCGACGGCAATAATGGTTAAACCGATGACTAACTCTGATAAGCCAAGCGCCTGGGCTAAACTGACCGCGCCGCTGACCAATAGATTAGAGCCTACAACCAATAAGACTAAGCCGGCCAAGATGTAGACGGTATTGATTAGCCAAGCGAAACGCTGTGAGTCGGCTGGCGTGTTGTATTCATCATCAATGTTTAGGGCTTGTCCGGATTTCCAAGCTTTTAGGCTGCTGATAATTAAATAGCTGGTATAAGTGATAATGCAGGCAAATAGAATCAAACCATCAAGGCGGCTATAGCTGCCGTCCATTGCTAATAACCAAGCGAGAAAGCCTGCGGCAATCATGATCGGTACGTCTAAGCGAACCAGTTGGCGCGAGACAATTAAAGGCGTAATTAAAGCCGATAGGCCAAGAATAAACAGCACGTTAAAAATATTGCTGCCAATCACGTTACCAATTGCAATATCGCCTTGACCGAGAAATGCAGACTGAGTGCTGACGGCCATTTCTGGCGCGCTGGTACCGAACGCGACCACCGTTAAACCGATAACCAGTGGTGAAATGCCAAAGCGTGCGGCCAAACGTGCGGCGCCGCGTACCAAAACTTCTGCGCCAAGCACTAAAAGAATAAATCCGCCAATTAAATAAACGAACATCAGGGGGGACATTAAATTGCTCCGAACGGTGTGCTACTAAATTAGGCGTAGAGTAGCAGGTTGTTAGCTGCGGGTGATGCAATTTTCGCGGTTGTTTTAGCGCTGAACCTGCAGGTAAACGGGGGCTACACCTTGTTTGATCATATCTATTTTAAGAGCGGCTGCACGTGATAAATCAATGATACGGCCTTTGCTGTATGGGCCTCGATCATTGATGCGCACAGTGACGCTTTTATTATTAAGGGTGTTAGTGACTTTGACTTGAGTGCCAAAAGGTAACGTGCGATGAGCTGCGGTGAGTGCGTTTTGATTAAAACGTTCGCCGCTAGCCGTTTTCTTGCCGTGGTGTTGTGCGCCGTACCAAGAGGCTTGGCCACTGATGCCTGTCTCTTGACTGGTGCGCTGAGAAGAACAGGCGGTTAATAACACTAGGGCGGCAAGTAGCAGGTAGATGCGCATTAATAAAGTCCTTGAGTTGTGATCAGCCCGCACAATATAGATATAAAGCTGACGTTGTCCGTCAGCTTTATATCAGTTACAGGTTACTGCTCAAGCTTTTTCTTGAGCAGGTCATTGACTTGCTGCGGGTTGGCTTTGCCTTTTGAGGCACGCATCGCTTGGCCAACAAAGAAACCGAACATTTTTCCGCGTTTATTTTCATCACTGGCGCGGTACTGTTCGACTTGCTCAGCGTTAGCCGCAAGTACGTCATCAAGCATCGCTTCAATTGCGCCGCTGTCTGTAACTTGTTTTAAACCGCGTTGCTCAATCACTTGATCTGCGTCGCCTTCGCCAGCGGCCATCGCTTCAAACACCATTTTTGCGATTTTTCCAGAAATGGTGTTGTCTTTGATGCGCAGTAACATGCCGCCTAATTGCTTGGCGCTGACGGGTGGCTGAGTAATGTCGAGGTTTTCTTTATTGAGCAAGCTCGACAGTTCGCCCATGACCCAGTTGGTTGCCAGTTTTGCATCCTGACAAATCTTTTCTACCTCTTCAAAGTAATTGGCCATTTCACGGCTTGCTGATAAAACGCTAGCATCGTAAGTGGATAAGCCAAATTCTTTTTCAAAGCGTTCACGTTTGTGTGTGGGTAGCTCTGGTAGGTGCGTGCGCAACTCTTCAAGCATTTCACGAGGAATATGTATCGGCAGTAAGTCTGGGCAAGGGAAATAGCGGTAGTCGTTGGCTTCTTCTTTGCTACGCATCGAGCGCGTTTCGTCTTTGCTTGGATCGTACAGACGTGTTTCTTGTGTGACTTTTCCACCGTCTTCAATCAATTCAATTTGACGTTGAATTTCATGATTAATGGCTCGTTCAATAAAGCGAAACGAGTTGACGTTTTTGATTTCGGTACGCGTGCCAAGTGTGCTTTGGCCTTTTGGGCGGATGGAAACATTGCAGTCACAGCGGAACGAGCCTTCAGCCATATTGCCGTCACAGATATTTAAATAACGCACTAAAGTGTGGATGGCTTTGGCGTAAGCCACTGCTTCTTTGGCGTTGCTGAGTTCTGGCTCGGAAACAATTTCTAATAACGGTGTGCCAGCACGGTTTAAGTCAATACCGGTCATACCGCTAAAGTCTTCGTGTAGGCTTTTACCCGCATCTTCTTCAAGGTGCGCACGGGTAATGCCAACACGTTTGATGCTGCCATCTTCGAGGGCGATGTCCATATGCCCAACACCGACAATCGGATCATCCATTTGACTGGTTTGATAGCCTTTTGGCAGGTCAGGGTAGAAGTAGTTTTTACGGGCAAAAATATTATGCTCGGCGATATGTGCATCAACCGCCAGACCAAACATGCAAGCCATGCGCACGGCTTCTTGATTCAGAACCGGTAAAGTGCCGGGCATCGCCAAATCAATCAGGCTGGCTTGAGTGTTGGGTTCAGCACCAAAGGTGGTTGAGCTGCCCGAGAATATTTTAGTGTTAGTTGCGAGCTGTGCGTGGATTTCCAGCCCGATCACGGTTTCCCATTGCATGTGAGTCGTCCTCAGAATCCGGCTGGCGTGCGAGCGTGCCAATCAGTATGTTGTTGAAATTGATGTGCAACTTGCAGTAAGCGTGCTTCTTGGAAGTACGGTGCGAGCAGTTGTACGCCGACCGGTAAGCCATCGATCATGCCGGCAGGCATTGATAGGCCGGGGATGCCAGCCAAATTGGCCGGTACTGTATAGATGTCTTCTAGATAAGCTGCTACTGGATCGTTGGTTTTACTGCCCAATAGCCAAGGTAGGTTGGGTGTGGTTGGGCCTAAAATAAGGTCAACATCTTTAAAGGCGCTGACAAAATCATTTTTAATGAGGCGGCGAATTTTTTGTGCCTTTAAATAGTACGCATCGTAGTAACCGGTCGATAGCGCGTAAGTGCCAATCATGATGCGGCGTTTAACTTCTTTGCCAAAAGCTTCATCGCGAGAGCGTAAGTACAGGTCTTCTAAATTCTTGGGGTCTGCGCAGCGGTGACCAAAACGTACACCATCAAAGCGCGCTAAGTTTGTAGATGCTTCGGCAGAGGCAATCACATAATAGGCGGGCACGGCATGCGGCAAGCTTGGCAGACTGATCTCAACAAAAGTGGCGCCAAGTTGTTTGAGTTGCTCGATGCTGTTATTGACAACATCGCCAATCCGGCTGTCGAGGTCGCTACTGAAGTACTCTTTTGGCAAGCCGATACGTAGGCCTTTAAGGGGCTGCGTTAAAGTTGCAGCATAGTCATCGACGGGTTGCTGTGAGCTGGTTGAATCGCGCTCATCAAAACCTGCGGTCGCTTGCAGTAGCATTGCGCAGTCTTCAGCGTTGTGTGCTAGAAAACCAGCCTGATCAAGGCTGGATGCGTAGGCGGTCATGCCCCAGCGGGAAATACGGCCATAGGTCGGTTTGATCCCTGTTAAGCCAGTGAAAGCTGCAGGTTGACGAATTGAGCCGCCGCTGTCACTGCCCGTGCTGACCGGTATTAAGCGTGCCGCGACAGCTACTGCGCTACCGCTGGATGAGCCGCCAGGGATGCGCTGAGTGTCCCAAGGATTTTTGCTCGGGCCATAAAAGCTGGTTTCACCAGAGGAGCCCATGGCAAATTCGTCCATGTTGAGCTTGCCTAAGCTAATGAAACCAGCTGTATTGAGTTTATCAACCACCGTGGCTGTGTACGGTGCGATAAAATTATCCAGTGTTTTTGAAGCGCAGCTGGTGCGCACACCTTCTGTACAAAATAAATCTTTGTGGGCAATCGGCAGGCCGAGTAGCGGTGCGTTGATGCCGCTGCTGCGTAATTCATCGGCAGCCGTGGCTTGCTGTAACGCAGACTCTTTGCTGACAGTGATAAAACTATTGAGCTGCGGGTCGAGTTGTTCGATACGTGACAATAAATGTGAGGTCAGTTCGCGCGCGGAGAATTGCTTGGCTGCGAGCGCTTTGGAAATGTTGGCTAAGGTAAGTTGGTGCATGGCAAAGGAGTCCTTAATCGATGACTTTGGGTACCAGGTATAAGCCGTTTTCTACAGCAGGTGCCAGGGTTTGGTAGTCATCACGGTGATTGCTTTCAGTCACTGTATCAGGGCGTAAGCGTTGATTGGCTTCCAGTGGATTGGCCAGAGGTTCAATAGTGTCAGTATTCACGGCTTGCATGGCATCGATCATGCCAAGAACGTCACTTAAGGATGCGGTGGTGTTATCAATTTGCGTATCATCCATGCCTAATCGTGCCAAGTAAGCCAGTTTTTCCACGTCGCAGCGTTTAAGTGCCATGTAAAAATCTCCTAAAAATGTAAATGAGACGATTAAATCAGCGGTAATGGAACAATAATGCCACTGATGCATCTATAAGCCTGTAAAAATCATGCGAGTGCTTAGAAAGTGCTAATCTATCACAATGCGTACCTTGCTCAAAAGGTCGATGATTGTTAGAGTTTCCCATTAATTTTTCATTAGCGTTTCAATTGCGCGTTGCCTAGGGTTATTCATCCCATGTTTAAAAAATTACGCGGCATGTTTTCCAGTGATTTATCCATTGATTTAGGGACGGCCAACACCCTTATTTATGTGCGTGATCGCGGCATAGTATTAGATGAACCGTCGGTTGTTGCGATCCGTACGCGCGGTAATCAGAAAAGTGTCGTTGCCGTAGGTACTGATGCCAAACGTATGCTTGGACGTACGCCGGGTAATATTTGTGCAATTCGTCCGATGAAAGATGGAGTGATTGCTGATTTCAGTGTGTGTGAAAAAATGTTGCAGTACTTTATTAATAAAGTACACGAAAACAGTTTTTTACAGCCCAGTCCACGTGTATTGATTTGTGTGCCATGCAAATCCACTCAAGTTGAGCGGCGTGCCATTCGTGAGTCGGCGCTGGGTGCTGGTGCACGTGAAGTGTTTTTGATTGAAGAGCCAATGGCTGCAGCCATTGGTGCTGGCTTACCAGTTGATGAAGCGCGCGGTTCGATGGTGGTCGATATTGGTGGTGGTACGACTGAAATCGCTTTGATCTCGCTTAACGGTGTGGTCTATGCTGAATCAGTGCGTGTTGGTGGCGACCGTTTTGATGAGGCGATTATTACCTATGTGCGTCGCAACTATGGCAGCCTGATCGGTGAGTCAACTGCGGAACGAATTAAACAAGAAATTGGTTGTGCGTTTCCAGGTGGCGAACTGCTTGAGTTTGATGTGCGTGGCCGTAACCTTGCTGAAGGTGTACCGCGTAGCTTCACCTTGAACTCTGATGAGGTTTTGGAGGCGTTACAAGAATCATTGGCAGCCATTGTGCAAGCGGTGAAAAGTGCGCTTGAGCAGTCGCCACCGGAGTTGGCTTCAGATATCGCTGAGCGCGGTTTAGTCTTGACCGGCGGTGGCGCCTTGTTGCGGGATATGGATAAGTTGCTTTCGCAAGAAACGGGCCTGCCAGTGATTGTTGCGGAAAATCCAAAAACCTGTGTGGCGCTGGGTGGTGGTAAAGCATTAGAAATGATGGATCGCAACTCAATGGATTTGTTGTCTGTTGAATAAAGCGTTTTCTGTCACCCGCGAGTCGCTGAATACAGCGTTTATAGTTTAACTTAAATGTGGATGACCCTATAATTTCATCCACATTTAAGGCGCTGGGGAAACAACATTAAGCCATTATTTGCCAAAAAAACCGCCTTAAGCACGCGGTTTCTTATTTTAGCCTGTCTCTCTGTTGCTCTGATGTTGGTTGATGCGCGTCTTGCCGTGCTTAAACCCGTGCGCAGTAGTTTAGGTATGGTGCTGACGCCTTTGTATTGGCTGGGCGATTTACCTGTGCGAGGTTGGAACAATACCTTGCAGATGTTCAGCAGTCGCACGGATTTGCTCGCTGAAAACGAGCAGTTGCGCGCAGAGACGTTGTTGATGCAGCGCCGCTTACAGAAGCTGGCTACGCTCACTGAACAAAACGTACGCTTGCGAGAATTACTCAACTCGTCCGCCTTGATTGATGACCGCGTTTTGGTGGCTGAGTTGGTTGGCGTAGACCCTAATCCTTATACCCATCGTGTGCTGATCAATAAAGGCAGTAGCAGTGGCGTGACTTTAGGTCAGCCGGTGCTGGATGCGCGTGGTGTAATGGGGCAGGTGATAGAAGTGATGCCTTATTCATCGCGGGTCTTATTAATTACCGATAGCAATCATAGCGTGCCGGTGCAGGTCAATCGTAACGGCTTACGTGCTATTGCGAGTGGTACTGGTAACTTAGAATCGATTGAACTCCGCTATGTCACAGATACTGCTGATATTCGTGAGGGTGACTTATTGGTGACCTCGGGGATGGGACAGCGCTTTCCAGTGGGCTATCCCGTTGCGGTTGTGACTGAAATACAACGCAATACTGGGCAGCCCTTTGCTCGCGTGCAGGCTTTGCCGGCGGCAACGTTAAATCGCAGTCGCTATCTGTTGTTGGTGTTTAGCGGCAGTAAAAAAACTACTCAAGCATTAGATGATACGGTGCAGAATGCTTTAGATGATGCTGCGCAATTGCTAAAAGCCACTGAGTCCACGACGTTGGAGTCTGAGTAATGATTAGTAACACCAGTAAAATAGCGATACTGATGTGGCTGACATTAATAGTGGCTTTGTTGCTATCGGTGATGCCCATGCCTGCGGAAATGGAAATCGGCCGTCCCTTGTGGCTGGCATTAGTGCTGACTTTTTGGGCGATTTATTTTCCGCAAAATATCAGTGTGCTGACGGCTTGGTGCGTGGGTATTGCTCAAGATGTGTTGTATGGGACTTTATTTGGCCAGCATGCGTTAGCTTTAGTTCTCATCGTGTTTCTAGTGCTGACTTTGCAACAACGCCTTAAAGTTTTTCCTCTATGGCAGCAGTCGGGTGTCTTATTGGTGATTTACGGCCTGGCTCAGTTGCTACTGCTGTGGTTGAGCACTTTATCGGGCATGCGTCCTGAAATAAATTATTACGCTTGGCCGGTGTTGGTCAGTTGCTTGCTATGGCCCTGGCTGTATTTGCTGCTTATTAATATCAAGCGCTTACGTGGTTTTCGCTAACCTATGCTCAATATTTAAGTCTCGGTTCTTGTCTATCTGTAACGATGGTTAAGACACAGCAAGAGACAACAAGTGTTTATTTGAGTTGCTGCGGCTCTTTTTAGCTAGATGACTGATAACAATGTAGTCTTCTTTGTTGTAGCGTATTGGTTTTGTTGAAGATACACGGCATATTGCAGTATCCATATCGCGCTGCATTATGAAGTTGCCATACCGTGTATATCCACGTCTTAGACCGAGAACGCTATGAGTGAAGAGATTCTAATCAATATTACGCCAATGGAATCGCGCGTTGCCGTGGTTGAAAATGGTGTTTTGCAAGAAGTTCATGTTGAGCGTACCCAGCGCCGCGGTATTGTCGGTAACATTTATAAAGGTAAAATTGTCCGTGTGCTGCCGGGTATGCAAGCGGCTTTTGTCGATATTGGCTTGTCTCGAGCGGCCTTTATTCATGCTGCCGATATCGCCGCGCGCGAGGGTATGACTGGCGAAGGCATTAGTGGCTTAGTGCATGAAGGTCAGGCTTTGGTGGTGCAGGTCACTAAAGATCCTATCGGCAGTAAGGGTGCGCGTCTCACAACCAATTTATCGATTCCGTCGCGCTATCTCGTGTATATGCCTAGCAGCAGTCATATTGGTGTGTCACTGAAGATTGAGGAAGAGGCCGAACGTGAACGCCTAAAGCAGGCGGTGACAGAGTGTCTGGTCAGTGAAGGTCTTGAGGGACAAGGCGGCTTTATTATCCGCACTGCGACGGAAGGTGCTGATATATCAGCCATTATGCTGGATATCCGTTATTTACACCGCTTGTGGGGACAGGTGAGCGAACAGATGAAGGTCTGTGGCGCACCATCAGTGATCTATGAAGAACTGTCTCTGCCGTTACGCACTTTGCGTGACCTGGCGGCTGAGCACACTGAAAAAGTGCGCATTGATTCGCGAGAAACCTTACAAAAAGCGCTGCAGTTTGTTGGCGAATTGATGCCGGAAATTGCTGATCGAGTCGAGCATTATCCCGGTGAACGACCGATTTTTGATTTGTATGGTATTGATGATGAAATTCAAAAAGCCTTAGAGCGTAAGGTTCCGCTGAAATCTGGTGGACATTTGGTGATTGATCCGACCGAAGCAATGACCACTATTGATGTCAATACGGGGGCTTTCGTCGGTCATCGTAATCTTGAAGAAACTGTATTTAAAACCAATCTTGAAGCCGCTTTGACGATTGCTCGTCAGCTACGTTTACGTAATGTCGGTGGCATTATCATTATTGATTTTATTGATATGGAAGACGAAGAGCATCGCCGTCAAGTATTGCGCACTTTAGAGCGTCAACTGGAGCGGGATTATGCCAAGACTAATATTATCGGTATCACCGAATTAGGCTTGGTGCAAATGACCCGCAAGCGCACTCGTGAAAGTCTCGCCCAGGTGTTGTGTGAGGCATGTCCTACCTGTCAAGGTCGTGGCCATGTGCGCAGCGCAGAAACGATTTGCTATGAAATCTTCCGTGAGATTTTACGTGAGGCTCGTGCTTTTCAAGCCGCTGGCTATATGGTTTTGGCTAGCCAAAGCGTTATTGATCGCTTACTTGATGAAGAGTCAGGCAATGTCGCTGATTTAGAATCTTTTATCGGTCATCCGATTCGCTTTCAAGTCGAAACGATGTATTCACAAGAGCAATATGATGTTGTTTTATTGTAATGCAAGTACTTATTAGGATGCGTGCATGATGGCTCTTTTGCGACTCTTCAATGCTCTGCTGCGCTGGAGCTTATTGGGTATCGCTGGGCTGCTTATTTTAGCAGCTTTATACGTCAGTTTGGGGCGTCAGTTCACCCCTTTGATTGCAGAGTATCGCGAGCAAATTGAACAACAATTACAGCAGCGTTTGCAGCAAGATATTCATATTGAGCAACTGCAAGGCACGTGGAGCGGCTTCTCGCCTAAGTTAGAAGCACGAAACGTATCCATCGGTAGTGGGGCGGATAGGTTACTGCTTGATGAGCTGCATATTCAGGCGGATGTGCTGGCCAGTTTACTGGCGCGCGAGTTGCGTCTAAAAGCGGTGACTTTGGTTGGGCTGCAAATTTCCGTAGAGGAAGTGCAGCCGCAGCAGTGGACAGTGCAGGGCATACAAGTAGGCAACGCAGAGCAGACTGCTTTTAAGCTGAATGATTGGTTGGTTAAGTTGCAGCAAGTGACACAATTGAGTGTGATTAACAGCCGCGTAATCGTGCAAGCGTATGCGAGTGATCCGTTAGCTCTGACGTATGCTGGCTTCACCTTAAGCCGTCTGGGTGCTGAGCAGCGTTTAGATATCCGCGCTGTGCTGCCTGATGGGGAGCGTCTAGAACTCAGCGCGCAGGGGCGTTTGATCGCTCAGGATTGGCGGCAAAGTGCTTTAAATGTCTATTTAAAAACGCCAAGCAGTAATTTGGCTCAATGGTTACCTAAAGCGTATTTAGCCGATTGGCAGTTATCACAGTTACGTTTAGGTGGTGAGCTGTGGTTGCAGGCGCAACAGGGGCGTATTTATAGCGCGGCTGTCGATTTACGTGAAGTAGCTGTCGATGTGCAGGCGCCGCAAGCCGCCGCGTTGCAGTGGCAAAGCAGCGTTATACAAGGTTTTTATCAAGATAATGGTGAACATAAAGTCGCTTGGCTTGAGCGTTTGGTTTGGCAGGTGGATGATCTCCCTCCGCGTGACGGGGCGATATTGGCCAGTTATCGTGATCAAGATACGCCAACGTGGCAGTTGGCTGTTGAAACGTTTGACTTAACTGACGCGCGCTACTTGGTTGAGCGCTTAGTGCCTTTGCCTGAAGTTGCCGCTGATGTATTGCAGAGTCTGCAGCCGCAAGGTGTATTGAGCCATTTGAATGTGCAGTGGCAGCCGGAGCAGACTAAAGAGCAACGCTTAGCCTTTGCGGCTAATTTGCAGCAGGTCGGCTTTTCTAGTTGGCATGATGTGCCGGCTGCCACGCATATCAGTGGGAAAATTTCTGGTAGCTTGACTCAAGGTGAATTACGTTTGGCCAGTGATGCAGGCTTTAGTCTGCACTTATCGCGTATTTTCGCAGAGCCTTGGCAGTATGAAAGCGCACATGCTCAACTCTTATGGGCGTTTGATGAGCAAGGCTTTACCTTGCGCAGTCCGTATCTACAGGTAATCGGTGAGGAAGGTGAGATTGCTGGTGATTTCTTAATTCGCTTGTTGGCCGATCCTGCAGAAGAAGATTATATGGATCTGCGCGTTGGTCTACGAGATGGCGATGCACGCTTCACGAGTAAGTATTTGCCGAGCTTAGTGCCAACCTTCAGTGATGGGTTGGAACATTGGCTCAGTACCGCGATTCATGCGGGGCATGTTAATCAAGGTTATTTTCAATACCAGGGTTCACTGAATAAAGGTGCTGCGCCAGAAGCACGCGCTATTAGTTTGTACTTTGATGTGCAGGCTGCAGAGTTAGAGTATCAGCCCGGCTGGCCTGCGCTGACGGATGCCGCTGGGGAAGTGCTGATTGAAGGCAGCGGCGTACGTATCCGTATTGATCAAGGCAAAATCCTTGGCTCGTCTGTTACCTCGGCTTATGCCGAAATTGAGCATAAGGCAGGGCAGGTGCCCGTATTAGAGCTGCAGGCTGAGTTGCAAAGCAGTGTTGCCGATGGACTGTATATCCTACAGAAAACGCCGTTAGCCAAGACGACCAACAGTTTTTCTTCTTGGAGTGGTCAAGGTGCGTTGCCAATTACACTGTCGTTGGCTGTGCCGTTGCAAGCTGGGCATGCCCCAGCCATTAATGTACAGCTGCATGCGCATAACGTTGATCTCAATATACCGGAGATTAATGTTGAGTTACGCCAGCTGAGTGGTCCGTTTATTTTCAATAGTCAGCAGGGGCTTAGTGCGAAAACGGTCAGTGGTCGTTTTTTAGGTCAGCGTTATAGCGGCAGTATTGAAGCACAGGGTCGAAAGGGTCAACTGCGTACACACATTGACGTGCAAGGCTTGATGCCAATTGAGACCTTGACTAACTGGGCTGCCATTAAGCAGACATTGCCTGTGTCAGGCATCTTACCGTATCGCTTGCGTTTGCTGTTGGACGGTGATGACAGTCAATTACGAATTGATTCGAGCTTATTGGGTGTGGATATTGATTTGCCTGCTCCTTTGGGGAAAACGGCGCAGCAACAAAGCTATGCCGATTGGCGCATGACGCTCGCTGGTAAAGAGCGTCGTTATTGGCTTGATTATGCCGAGCAGCTGAGTCTTAATTTGGCGGCTGCTCCGGGCGATTTTCTGGAAGGTCGTGCAGAACTACGTATTGGTGGCGGGTTAGCACGCTTACCTACGCAGGCGGGTTTACAGGTTCGCGCACGCTTGGATGAACTGGATATTGATCAGTGGCAAGCTGTCTTGCAGCGCTATGCTGGGTCAGCTACAGATCATCAGACTGTATTTAAAAAGGCGCAATTGCAGGTTAAACGTTTGCACGGCTCAGGCCTGAGCGCCAGTGATGTTAAGGTATTGTGGCAAGCGGGTGCCGAGACGGCTTGGCGATTAAACTTAGAGAGTCAGCAGGTGCAAGGCAGTATTGCTAAACGCAGTGCTGAGCAACCTTTGGTTGTGCATCTTGAACATTTGTATTTGCCTAAAGATTTGGCGAGCGAGCCTGCTGCAAAAAATAGGGATGCATTATTAGACGTTGATATGCGTCGTATCCCTGCAATGAATATACAAGTTGATGCTCTGTATCAAGGACAAGTGCATCTGGGTGCATGGTCATTTAATACCCGTCCAGATAAACAGGGTGTGCTTTTTGATCAGCTGAATTTATCTCTTAAAGGGCTTCATGTTGCGGGGCAGGCAGGCTGGGAAAAAGTCAATGGACAGGTGCGCAGTTGGTATAGCGGACGACTGAGTGGTGATGACACCAGCGATGTATTGCTGGCTTGGGGTTTTGCGCCCACGATTACCAGTACTGAGTTTCGTGCAGATACTTCGATGCGTTGGCCCGGCTCGCCGCTTGGTTTGGCCTTAGCAAAGCTCAGCGGCAGTATGGATGTGAGTTTTCGCAAAGGCCAGTTAGTTACCTTGGATGGTAGTACGCAAGCATTACGAGTCTTTGGTTTGCTGAACTTTGATTCGATTGGCCGACGCTTACGTTTAGATTTTTCCGATTTAATTGGTAAAGGTTTAGCCTACGACCGAATTAAAGGTGAACTGCAAGTTGATCGAGGTGTGTATCGCACCAATAAATCTTTAAAATTAGAAGGCCCATCGAGTGACCTTGAGTTGCAAGGCCAGCTAGACTTAGCTAAAGAGCAGATTAATGCTACGTTGCAGGTGGCATTACCGCTGACCAACAACCTTCCTCTAGCAGCAATAGCAGTCGGTGCGCCAGCGATTGGTGGTGCTTTGTTTATCGTCGATCGCTTGATTGGTGATCGTGTTGCTCGTTTTGCTAGTGTCAAATATTACATTTCGGGTAACTGGCAGAACCCTAATATTTCCTTGAGTAAAGAGTCTAAATAATAATCGACAGCGCGCTTAGGCACGCTGTGCCGTGTGCAAAGGTTGTTGTGCGCTATCCAGTATTTTTCTAGCATGCACGAGTGATTCTTCAGTTAAAGCAATTCCGCCTAACATTCGAGCCAGCTCTTCTACGCGCTGCACTTCTGAAAGCACGCTAACGGCAGTGTGTGTTTGCTTTTGTTTGCGTTCTTTATGCACATACAAATGCTGATGCCCCTGTGCGGCGACTTGCGGTAGGTGGGTGACCGTGAGGACTTGTCCAGACTCACCAAGCTGGCGCAACAGTTGGCCGACGACTTCAGCGGTAGGTCCGCCAATACCGACGTCCACCTCATCAAATATCAGGGTAGGTACGCGTGAGGTTTGTGCTGTTATCACTTGAATTGCCAAGCTGATGCGCGACAGTTCGCCACCTGATGCCACTTTAGCCAGGCTACGTAAAGGTTGTCCTGGGTTAGCGCTGACTAAAAATTCAATATTTTCTAAACCGTGCATGCTTGGTGTGGTTGACTCTAATGGTTGCAAGTCAACACTGAACTGGCCGCCGGGCATGCCGAGAATATGCAGTTGCTGCATGACTGCGCTGCTGAGTTTTTTTGCGGCACTCACGCGGCGCTTGCTCAGTGCTTGTGCTTGTTCTGCGTATTCCTCGCGCAATAAAGTCACGGCCTGTTGCAGATGCTCAAGGCTGGCATCATCGGCGTCTAATGCGGCCAGCTCTGCAGACAGTTGAACGTGTAATGCATGCAACTGCTCGGCTTGTACGCGATGCTTGCGGGCTAACGTATAAATGGCATCCAGCCGTTGCTCTAACCATTGCTGACGCTGCGGGTCGGCATCAAAGTGGTCGATAAAGTGATTAAATTCACTGACGGCTTCTTCAACCTGAATATGAGCGCTGGAGAGCAACTCGGTGGCTTGGCGAAAGGCTTGTGGTGCACCCGTTACAGCCTGTGCGCGCTGTAATAGAGACGCCAAAGTGCTAAGCACGTTACCGCTGTCGTTTTCACTGCAGGCATCCAGAATTTGACGGCAATTATCCAGCAAGCCTTCTGAGTTGCTTAAACTTTTATGTTCTTGCTCTAACTGCGCAAGTTCGTCATCGCCTAAAGCAAGGGCTTCTAATTCTTCGAGCTGGTAAGTTAAAAGCTGACGGCGAGCGCGTTGTTCTTCATCGCTGGCGCTGAGTTTGTCGAGTTGCTGTTGGGTGTTGCGCCAACGTTGTGCAATGCTCTGTACAGCACGGGTCAGTTCTGTGGCCGCAGAGAATTCATCCAGTAAGCGTCGGTGCGTATCAGTCTTTAATAGGGATTGATGCTCGTGCTGGCTATGTATGTCAATTAACAGCTCTCCAAGTGCTTTTAAGTGCGCTTGTGGGCAAGGCGTACCGTTGATATAGGCACGCGAGCGACCTTCTGGTGTGATCACTCGGCGTAAAATGCACAACGCTTCGTTGTCGAGATCGTGCTCTTTAAGCCATTGCTGAGCCTCAGGAATATCTGCAATATCGAAGCTGCTAAGAATATCAGCTTTATCGGCACCAGGACGTACCACGCTGCTATCGGTGCGTGCGCCGAGGGTTAAACTGAGTGCGTCAAGCATAATTGATTTACCTGCACCGGTTTCCCCGGTGATAACACTCATTCCGTCTTGCAATTCAAGATCAAGGTGTTCAACGATGGCGTAATTTTTAACTGAAATATGTACCAGCATGGCAGCAGCTCCCGTGTTGTGCTGTTCATTTATACAGTGAAATAAACAGTGTTTTCAAGTGCTAATGTTGAGATCTTTTTAATGCTGCAGGGCATTTCGATAAATGGTTATGTCTAGCGCGGGCGGTTGCTGGTGATTTGTGCGATTAAATTTTAATAGAAATAATTGCAGGACACGACTAAATACGCTTTTAGCTCTTGAAATTCGCTCGTGGAGCCCCATATAGCAGGCATAACCACAGGTAAAACGCCTGTCATTTTATCGTAGAGGAGGGTGCTATGACTGACCAGCAAACTTTAGATGAGCAAATGTCTGATATGACTGCAGACAATCAGCAGGCTGCAACAGACCCTGCCGATGCAGCGCAAGAGCGCATTGCTGAGCTTGAAGAGCAATTGGCGGGAGCGCAAGAAAATGCCTTGCGCGCAGCAGCCGAGGGCCAGAATATTCGTCGTCGTGCCGAGCAAGATATTGAAAAAGCACATAAATTCGCTTTGGAGAAATTTGCCACAGATTTATTGGCCGTGGTTGACAGTCTTGAACGCGGTATTGAAGTGACTGATCAGGCTGATGAAAAAGTCCGTTCGATGCGTGAAGGTATGGAGCTGACTTACAAGCTCTTGCTGGATACCTTAAAGCGCTTTCAAGTGGAGCGTATTGATCCTCAAGGTCAGCCTTTTAATCCTGAGCAACATCAAGCGATGGCGATGGAAGAAAGTATTCATGCCGAACCTAACAGTGTCTTGAAAGTGTTTCAGTGTGGCTATCTGATGAATGGTCGTTTACTGCGTCCAGCCATGGTTGTAGTGAGTAAGGCGCCGAGCGAGCCGCCTGTAAAAATTGATGAGCAGGCTTGAAATTCTTAGCAGCAGCCCCATCTATTAGTCAAATAAGTTATTAAATATTTAGTCAGTCCAGCATCATGCTGTGAGTGATTCAGAAATGAGGAGATTCAAAATGGGTAGAATTATTGGTATTGATTTGGGTACAACCAACTCCTGTGTTTCAGTGATGGAAAACGGTGTTGCCAAGATTATTGAGAATGCTGAAGGTGGCCGTACCACGCCGTCCATCATTGCCTACACCAATGATGGTGAAATCTTAGTTGGACAAGCAGCCAAACGTCAGTCTGTTACCAATCCGCATAACACGCTGTACGCGGTTAAGCGTCTGATTGGTCGTCGTTTTGATGAAGCTGTTGTGCAAAAAGACATCAAAATGGTGCCTTACAAAATCGTTAAAGCAGACAATGGCGATGCGTGGGTTGAAGTGAAAGGCGAGAAAATGGCACCACCGCAAATCTCTGCGGAAGTTTTGAAAAAAATGAAGAAAACCGCCGAAGATTACCTCGGTGAGCCGGTTACTGAAGCAGTTGTCACTGTGCCTGCATACTTTAACGACAGCCAGCGTCAAGCCACTAAAGATGCGGGTCGGATTGCTGGTCTTGATGTTAAACGTATTATTAATGAGCCAACCGCAGCGGCATTGGCCTACGGTATGGATAAAGCCAAAGGCGACCGCACGGTTATCGTATATGACTTAGGTGGTGGTACTTTTGACGTTTCAGTTATTGAAATTGCTGAAGTGGATGGCGAACACCAGTTTGAAGTGTTGGCGACCAATGGTGATACATTCTTAGGTGGTGAAGACTTTGATAATCTTCTGATCAACGACTTAGTCGATCAGTTCAAGAAAGATAGCGGTTTTGATCTTAAAAATGATCCATTGGCCATGCAGCGCCTAAAAGAAGCGGCAGAGAAAGCAAAAATCGAACTGTCTTCAGCGCAGCAAACAGATGTGAACCTGCCGTATATCACAGCAGATGCGAGCGGCCCTAAGCACCTTAATATTGTTATTACACGTGCCAAGCTTGAAGGTTTAGTTGGCGAATTGGTTGAGCGTACGCTTGAGCCATGCCGTGTTGCTTTGAAAGATGCGGGTATTGATGTTGGCGCAATCAATGATGTGATCTTGGTCGGTGGTCAAACACGTATGCCGCTGGTACAGAAAACTGTTGCTGATTTCTTCAAAAAAGAAGCGCGACGTGATGTGAATCCTGATGAAGCTGTAGCTATGGGTGCAGCGATTCAAGGTGCCGTGTTGTCTGGCGATGTAAAAGATGTTCTGCTGTTAGATGTTAGCCCGCTGACCCTAGGTATTGAAACCATGGGCGGTATCATGACTGCGTTGATTGAGAAAAACACAACGATTCCGACGAAGAAATCACAAGTGTTCTCAACCGCTGATGATAACCAAAATGCGGTGACCATTCATGTTCTGCAAGGTGAGCGTAAGCAAGCGGCGACGAATAAGTCATTGGGTCGTTTTGACTTGACAGATATTCCGCCAGCGCAACGTGGTGTACCGCAAATTGAAGTGACCTTTGATATTGATGCGAACGGTATCCTTAACGTGTCGGCTAAAGACAAAGCCACCGGTAAAGAGCAGTCAATCGTTATTAAAGCCAACTCTGGCTTGAGTGATGAAGAAGTTGAGCAAATGGTTCGCGATGCTGAAGCCAATATCGAAGAAGATCGTAAATTCGAAGAGTTGGCGACTGCCCGTAACCAAGGCGATCAGCTGGTTCACGCTACGCGTAAAATGCTGGTTGAGGCGGGTGATAAAGTCACTGACGAAGAAAAAACTGCAGTTGAAGCCGCTTTAACAGAGCTTGAGGCAGCGATTAAGGGTGATGATAAAGCAGCAATTGATGCAAAAATTGAAGCTTTATCGCAAGTCAGTGCACCTGTGTCACAGAAAATGTACGCAGAACAGGCTGAGCAAGCAGGGGCTGCTGATGCGGCTCAAGATGACAATGCTGACGATGTCGTTGATGCTGAGTTTGAAGAGGTTAAGGATACGGATAACAAGTAATCCTATAAACCTAAGCCCTGCAGATGACCTTAAGGTGATGCAGTACTGATTCGCCGCGCGGGACTAGCTCCCGCGTTGGTGTGTCTGGCAGATGAGAATCCGGAGTTTAAAGAGTTATGGCAAAGCGTGACTATTACGAAGTGCTTGGTGCCGAGCGCACTGCAACAGCAGCAGAGCTGAAAAAAGCCTATCGCCGCCTAGCAATGAAGTTTCACCCGGACCGTAATCCGGATGATAAAGATGCAGAGGAAAAATTCAAAGAAGCTAACGAAGCCTACGAAGTGTTATCTGATGAAGATAAGCGTGCCGCTTATGATCGTCATGGTCATGCGGGTGTTGATCCGCAAATGGGTGGTGGCGGACACGGTGGCGGGGGTAACTTCTCTGATGTGTTTGGTGATGTGTTTAGTGACTTCTTTGGCGGTGGCGGTGCCGGCGGTCGCGGTGGTCCGCAGCGTGGCAATGATTTGCGTTACACCATGGAGCTTGATCTTGAAGAAGCCGTACGTGGCACCACGGTTAGCATTCGTGTACCAACCTTAGTTGACTGCAAAACCTGTAAAGGTACTGGTGCGAAAAAAGGTACCAGTCCAGTCACCTGTACAACCTGTAACGGTATGGGTCAGGTGCGTATGCAGCAAGGCTTCTTTGCTGTACAGCAAACCTGCCCGCGTTGTCATGGTTCAGGCAAGATGGTGACGGATCCATGTGGTGACTGTCATGGTCAAGGTCGTGTTGAAGAAGAAAAGACACTATCGGTTAAAGTACCGGCAGGAGTCGATACTGGCGACCGTATTCGCTTAAGTGGTGAAGGTGAAGCGGGAACCTTAGGTGGACCCTCTGGTGACTTGTATGTGGTAGTGAATGTTCGTCCTCATGCGATTTTCCAGCGTGATGGTCGCGACTTGTACTGCGAGGTACCGATCAGTTTTGCCGATGCTGCTTTAGGTGGTGAGCTGGAAGTGCCAACCTTAAATGGTCGAGTTAAGCTGAAAATACCAGAAGGGACGCAAACCAATAAACTCTTCCGTCTGCGTGGCAAAGGTGTAACGCCAGTGCGTGGTGGTGGTGTGGGTGATTTAATGTGCCGTGTTGCGGTAGAAACGCCGGTTAAACTTGATAAGCGTCAGCGTGAGTTGCTGGAAGAATTCCGTGCTTCACTGCAAGGAGACGCTTCACACTCGCCGCGTGAAAGCAGTTGGTTTGAGGGTGTCAAGCGTTTCTTTGGCGACCTGTAAGCTGTGCGAACGGACTGTACACTGCGTTCTTTTGTGGTGTGCAGTCGCTAACGTTAAATAAGCTGGGAAGAAAATCAATGCTTCGAGTTGCAGTGGTAGGTGCCGCAGGGCGCATGGGAAAAACATTAATTGAAGCGGTGCATAGAGTGCCTGCTTTGCAATTAACCGCAGCTATTGATCGTGCAGAGAGCAGCCTAATTGGTGCTGATGTCGGTGAGCTGGCCGGTGTTGGTCGGATTGGTGTGAGCTTGGTTGGTGAGTTATCCAGCGTGCTCGAGCAGTTTGATGTGTTGATTGATTTTACTCATCCGTCGGTGACATTAAGCAATCTTGAAGTCTGTCGTAAAGCCGGTAAAGCAATGGTGATTGGTACGACAGGCTTTACTGAAGTGGAGCGTCAGCAGCTGCAAGATGCGGGGCGTGATATCGCTATTGTTTTTGCTGCGAATTTTAGTGTTGGCGTCAACCTGTGCTTGAAATTATTGGATACTGCGGCCCGCGTCTTAGGTGATGATGCCGATATTGAAATCATTGAAGCGCATCACCGCCATAAGGTTGATGCGCCATCCGGTACGGCATTGCGTATGGGTGAGGTGGTGGCTTCCGCGCTGGATCGTAATCTGGCGGATGTGGCTGTTTATGGTCGCGAGGGGCAGACGGGTGCGCGCCAGCGTGAAACCATTGGGTTTGCTACGGTGCGTGGAGGGGATATCGTTGGTGATCATACCGTGCTGTTTGCCGCTGACGGAGAGCGTGTAGAAATCACCCATAAAGCGTCCAGTCGCATGACTTTTGCTAAGGGTGCGGTGCGTTCAGTGCAGTGGCTCGATGGCAAGTCGGCGGGTCTATATGATATGCAAGATGTGTTGGCGTTACGTTGATCGGTTTGATTGCTTCCGATTTTTGAAAAAAACCAGTACAATCTATATTTAGTGTATCCACTAGAAGTGCGCCCAGATGAATGACTTAAAAGCGGAATGATGTCAACACACGTCATTCCGCTTTTTTGCGAAAAAAATGTGCACATAACAGTCTTATTTACGGGAGGTCTTCTTGACTAAGCCAGCCATACTTGCCCTTGCTGACGGCAGCATCTTTCGCGGCGAAGCCATTGGAATTGACGGTCAAACCGTTGGTGAGGTGGTTTTTAATACTGCCATGACCGGCTATCAGGAGATTCTTACAGACCCATCCTATGCTCGTCAGTTGGTTGCTTTAACCTATCCGCATATTGGTAATACAGGCACTACTCCTCAAGATGCAGAGTCAAATCGCGTTTGGGCGGCTGGTCTGATTATTCGTGATTTACCGCTGCTATCGAGCAGCTGGCGTGATAAAAAGCCATTAGATGAATACCTAAAAGACAATAAAATTGTTGCCATTGCAGGTATCGATACGCGTCGCTTGACCCGCATCTTGCGTGATAAAGGCGCGCAGAGTGGCTGCATTTTGGCAGGCGATGATGCGACTGAAGCACGTGCGCTTGAATTGGCCCGCAGTTTTTCTGGCTTGCAAGGACTGGATTTAGCGCAAGAGGTCACTACTGATAAAGTTTACGAGTGGCGTTCAGCACCATGGCAGTTGTTGACCGATAGCCATCCGGATATTCAAGTCGGTCAATTGCCTTATCATGTTGTGGTTTATGACTATGGCGTCAAGCGCAATATTTTACGTATGTTGGTTGCGCGTGGTTGCCGGTTAACCGTCGTCTCAGCGCAAACGCCAGCCAGTGAAGTATTAGCGCTGAATCCAGATGGGGTTTTCTTGTCGAATGGTCCTGGTGATCCAGAGCCTTGTGATTATGCGGTTACCGCTATCAAGGCAATCCTAGAAACAGATATCCCTGTTTTTGGTGTTTGCTTAGGCCATCAGTTACTGGCTTTGGCATCTGGTGCGCGCACCATGAAAATGGTCAACGGCCACCATGGGGCAAACCACCCGGTTCAAGACCTAAAAACTGGCATGGTCATGATCACCAGCCAAAATCATGGCTTTGCGGTGGATAAATCCAGTCTGCCAGATAACTTAAAAGCCACGCATGAGTCATTGTTTGATCATACTTTGCAAGGTATTGAGCGCACTGATAAAGCCGCGTTTGGCTTCCAAGGTCATCCGGAGGCAAGTCCAGGCCCGAATGATGTCAGCTCTTTGTTTGATCGCTTTGTTGCCAGTATCGTTGCTCGTCGTTAAGGGATAGTCGTTATGCTGCCAAGCTTGGGGATTACTGATCTTTGGACTTATGTTCTCGGTACAGTGTTTGTTGTGTTGTTGCCAGGGCCGAACTCTTTGTTTGTGCTGGCAACAGCCGCCCAGCGTGGTATTGTTTCAGGCTATCAGGCAGCGAGTGGTGTGTTCCTTGGTGATACGGTGTTAATGCTGTTATCTGCCATAGGCATTGCCTCTTTGTTGCGCACTGAGCCGATGTTCTTTCTGGCGTTGAAATACTTAGGCGCGGCTTACTTATGTTGGTTGGGCGTCAATATGCTACGGTCAGTGTGGCGCTCGATGCGTCATTCGACCTTAACCGCTGAGGTTGTTGAGCAGCAAAAACCTACGCAGAAACCGCTGCGCAAGGCGTTTTTGTTAAGTATTACCAATCCGAAAGCAATTTTGTTTTTTGTTTCGTTCTTTATTCAGTTCGTCGATCCAGGCTACGCCCATCCTGGTTTATCGTTCCTCGTGCTAGGAGTAATTCTGCAGTTGATTAGCGGGATTTATCTAAGCGTGCTTATTTTTACCGGTGCCCGATTAGCACACTGGTTTCGTCAGCGGCAACGCTTGGCAAACGGTGCGCTAACTGGAGTGGGCGCCATGTTCGTCGGCTTTGGCGTGAAGCTGGCCACTGCAACTTTGACCTAATATTACGAGAATCCCATGCCAAAACGCACAGATATTAAAAGCATCCTCATCATCGGCGCCGGTCCAATTGTTATTGGTCAAGCGTGTGAATTTGACTACTCTGGCGCGCAGGCGTGTAAGGCGTTGCGCGAAGAAGGTTATCGAGTTATTTTGGTTAACTCCAATCCTGCCACCATTATGACTGATCCGGCGATGGCTGATGCCACCTATATTGAGCCGATCAAATGGCAGACCGTTGCAAAAATTATTGAGAAAGAGCGTCCAGACGCTTTATTACCGACTATGGGTGGTCAGACAGCACTCAACTGTGCGCTAGACCTCGAGCGTGAAGGCGTTTTAGAAAAGTTTGCTGTTGAAATGATTGGTGCCAATGCTGACACCATCGACAAAGCTGAAGACCGCTCACGTTTTGATAAAGCCATGCGCTCGATTAATTTAGCTTGTCCACGTTCGGGCATTGCCCACAACATGGAAGAAGCTTACAAAGTCCAAAACGAAGTCGGTTTCCCATGCATTATTCGCCCAAGCTTTACGATGGGTGGTACGGGCGGCGGGATTGCTTATAACCGTGAAGAATTTGAAGAAATATGTGCGCGCGGTTTGGACTTGTCTCCGACTAACGAGCTCTTGATCGATGAATCATTGATCGGTTGGAAAGAGTACGAAATGGAAGTGGTGCGCGACAAAAATGACAACTGCATTATTGTTTGCTCAATTGAAAACTTTGACCCCATGGGTGTGCATACCGGTGACTCAATTACCGTAGCGCCAGCGCAGACCCTGACGGACAAAGAATATCAAATCATGCGCGATGCTTCTTTGGCTGTCATGCGTGAGATTGGTGTTGAGAGTGGTGGTTCGAATGTGCAATTCGGTATCGACCCAAAAGATGGTCGTATGGTAGTGATTGAGATGAACCCGCGCGTCTCGCGTTCATCAGCATTAGCTTCTAAAGCAACAGGTTTCCCGATTGCTAAGATTGCTGCAAAATTGGCTGTTGGTTTCACTTTAGATGAATTGCAAAACGACATCACGGGTGGTCGTACGCCTGCTTCGTTTGAACCTTCGATTGATTATGTGGTGACTAAAATCCCACGCTTTACCTTTGAGAAGTTCCCGAAAGCCGATGCGCGTTTAACCACACAGATGAAGTCTGTTGGTGAAGTGATGGCGATTGGTCGTACGTTCCAAGAGTCGCTGCAAAAAGCGTTGCGTGGCCTTGAAGTGGGCGTCAATGGTTTAGATCCTATCCTTGACCTTAAAAACCCAGAAGCGGCGAGCATTATCCGTCGTGAGTTGACCGTGCCGGGTGCGGATCGCATTTGGTACATTGCCGATGCCATGCGTTTTGGTATGACTCGTGATGAAATTTATGAGTTGACCAAAATTGATCATTGGTTTCTCGTGCAAATGGAAGATTTGGTGTTGGAAGCTGAGCGTTTGAAAACGATTGGCTTGGCAGAAATTGATGCGGCGCAGATGTATAAACTCAAGCGTAAAGGCTTTAGTGACGCGCGTTTAGCTGCATTATTGGGTGTGTCTGAAAAGAATATCCGTAGCCGCCGTCATCAGTTGAATATCTTCCCTGTTTATAAGCGTGTGGATACCTGCGCGGGTGAGTTCGCAACTGACACCGCTTACATGTATTCAACCTATGAAGAAGAGTGTGAAGCCAACCCAAGCTCACGCGAGAAAATCATGATTCTAGGTGGTGGTCCGAACCGTATTGGTCAGGGTATTGAGTTTGATTATTGCTGTGTACATGCGGCGCTGGCAATGCGTGAAGATGGTTATGAAACCATTATGGTCAACTGCAACCCTGAAACCGTATCAACCGACTACGACACCTCTGATCGCTTGTATTTTGAGCCAGTGACCTTAGAAGATGTGTTAGAAATTGTCCGTGTAGAAAAACCAGTCGGCGTGATTGTGCAGTACGGTGGTCAGACGCCGTTGAAAATTTGTCGCGCGCTAGAAGAAGCGGGCGTGCCTATTATTGGTACCAGTCCTGATGCGATTGACCGTGCTGAAGACCGTGAGCGTTTCCAGCAAATGGTGCAGCGTTTGGGTCTATTACAGCCACAAAACGCGACGGCGCGCAGCGAAGAAGAAGCCATTGCTGCTTCTAAAGAAATTGGTTATCCGTTGGTGGTGCGTCCTTCTTATGTGCTGGGCGGCCGTGCCATGGAAATCGTTTATGACGAAGAAGAGCTTAAGCGTTATATGCGCGAAGCGGTACAAGTCTCGAACGACAGTCCAGTGCTATTGGATCACTTTCTTAACAGTGCGATCGAAGTGGATGTCGATGCAGTGTGTGATGGCGAAATCGTAGTGATTGGTGCAATCATGCAGCACATTGAGCAAGCAGGAGTGCACTCTGGTGACTCAGCTTGCTCATTGCCGCCGTATTCGTTACCCGCGCATATCCAAGATGAGATTCGTGACCAAGTGCGTCGTATGGCGCTAGAGCTTGGTGTATTAGGTCTGATGAACGTGCAAATGGCCGTTCAGGGTGAAGATATTTACGTGATTGAAGTCAATCCGCGCGCTTCACGTACTGTGCCGTTTGTATCGAAATGCATTGGTGAGTCTTTGGCTAAAGTTGCTGCGCGCGTTATGGCAGGTAAAACCTTAACTGAGCTGAACTTCACCAAAGAGATCATTCCGCCATTCTTTAGTGTTAAAGAGGCTGTGTTCCCATTTGCTAAATTCCCTGGTGTTGATACGATCCTTGGCCCAGAGATGAAATCGACAGGGGAGGTGATGGGTGTAGGTGACAGCTTTGCTGAAGCCTTCGCTAAAGCACAAATGGGCGCGGGTGAAGTATTGCCTACCAGTGGTTGTGCCTTTATCAGTGTGCGTGAAGAAGATAAACCTTTTGCGGCAGACTTAGCGCGTGACTTGATTGGCTTAGGCTTCTCCGTGGTCGCGACTGCAGGCACTGCAAAGATTATTGAGGCGGCTGGCTTAGCAGTGCGCCGTGTGAATAAAGTGACTGAAGGTCGTCCGCACATTGTTGATATGATCAAAAATGATGAAGTGACCTTAGTTATAAATACTACCGAGGGACGTCAGTCTATTGCTGACTCTTTCTCGATTCGTCGAAACGCTCTGCAGCGCAAAATCTACTTCACCACAACCTTAGCGGGTGGTCAGGCAGTTTGCGAGGCGCTTAAATTCGGTCCAGAAAAAACCGTGCGTCGTTTGCAGGACTTGCATTCAGGAATTAATGCGTGACTAAATTTCCAATGACAATCCAAGGCGCGCGCGCCTTGGAAGAAGAACTTAAACATTTGAAAACAGTAATGCGCCCAAAAATTACTGCAGACATTGCGACGGCACGTGAGCTGGGCGACTTAAAAGAAAACGCTGAATACCATGCTGCACGCGAGCAGCAGGGAATGAGTGAGGCGCGTATTAGAGATATCGAAGGACGCCTTTCTGGTGCTCAGATTATTGATGTGACCACTATTCCTTATACAGGGAAGGTGTTCTTCGGCACCACGGTTGAAATTGCTAACGTTGACACTGATGAGGTTGTGACTTATCAGATTGTTGGTGAAGATGAAGCGGATCTTAAGCAAGGTAAGATATCGGTAACCTCACCGATTGCCCGTGCCTTAGTCGGCAAAGAGGAGGGTGACGTGGTGGTTGTACAAACACCCGGTGGTTTGCTTGAGTATGAAATCGTTGAGGTGCGTCATATCTAATATGACGTCACTTACCGCGGGCGCTATGACTTGGCAGCTGGTTCAAGTGTTTTGGGTGGGTGGCATTTGGATGATGCATTTCGTCCTGCTCAAAGTGCTTGAAAAACTCGGTTTTGCTAGCTTGTTAGTGCAAGAGGTGGCGCAGTTTACGCGCCCTTTGCTGCTTGGCTTGGCATTGGTTTGTGTGCTGCTACAACTGCTGGTACTTAAGCAAACGATGCCAGCTAGGCAGTTATTCAAGGATCTACGTGGGCAGTTATTGCTGGCTGCGTTACTCTTGTCCGTAAGTTTTTTTATTACCCAGAAATTTTTACCTGCAGCGCAGTATTGGCTGGTTTATAGCTATTTGGCGGTGGGTATGTGCGGTTTGCTCTTGGTTTTACAGCCAATACCTGGGCGCAACACTCAGCGGTAAAGTTGAGATGTGGCACACAGGTTTTGGTTAATGGGGGGTTAAGCGTTGTAGCGTAATATGTTGGACAAGTTTTTATTTGGTTGCGCATTTTTACGGTAAATCAGTGCGACCTTACCAATGCTCTGTACCAAAATGCAGCTGCTTTTTTGGCATACATCATTAACGATCGCATTGCGGTCATCGCGCTCAGCAAGGCGCAATTGAATTTTGATCAGTTCGTGATCGTTAAGAGCACGATCCAATTCAGCCAGTACGCTTTCGGTTAAACCGTTATCAGCAATGGTAACAATCGGCTTAAGGTGATGGCCGATGGATTTAAACTGTTTCTTTTGCTCTTGTGTGAGCGACATAATCGACCTCTGAGTCGTAACATTGAATGAAGGTGGGTAGTTTACCTGACCTGAAGCTTAAGAGGTATTCTGTGGCTCGATCTAAAAGCAGTCAACGCTGGTTAAAAGAACATTTTGATGATCCATTTGTAAAGATGGCGCAAAAAGATGGTTACCGCTCGCGTGCCAGCTATAAATTATTAGAAGTTCAAGAAAAAGATCGCATCTTGCGCCCAGGCATGACCGTGATTGACTTGGGCAGCGCGCCAGGTGGTTGGTCGCAAGTGACCAGTCGCGTGATTGGCGATAAAGGCACTTTAATTGCCTCAGATATTTTGCCGATGTCGACGATCGCCGATGTGACCTTTATTGAAGGTGATTTTACTGAAGAGAGCGTATTTAACGAGATCATGGCTGCGGTTGGAAATAAACCGGTAGACCTTGTTATTTCCGATATGGCCCCCAATATGAGTGGTATACGTAATGCTGATCAAGCATCGGCGATGTACTTATGTGAACTGGCCTTAGATTTGGCGTCTAAGGTGTTACGACCCGGTGGTGACTTTTTAATTAAAGTGTTTCACGGTGAAGGATTTGATGCGTACTTGCGGGATGTGCGCAGTCGTTTTGAGAAAGTACAGATGCGCAAGCCTGCTTCATCGCGAGATCGCTCGCGGGAGCAATACTTGATAGCGCGCGGTATGCATGCCGTAGATGAAGATGTTTAAATGTATTGTTACAGGACAAGCATACGCAGCGCGTCAATGTGTAGTAAGTTTGTTCTATATGATTGACGTATTTGTTGCGGTTGTTGCAGCAGAGGGTAAATAGAAGTGAACGATATGACTAAAAACCTACTTTTGTGGTTAGTTATCGCTGCTGTCCTAGTGACCGTAATGAACAACTTTTCCTCGCAAAGTGAAACAGGCAAGCTTGACTACAGCACCTTTATCGAAGAGGTGAAAACTGGGCGTGTGCAACAAGTGACTGTTGATGGTTTTATTATCAGCGGTAAACGTGCTGACGGTAGTCTGTTTGAAACAGTGCGTCCAGCCATCCAAGATAATGGTTTGATGGGTGATCTGATTGACAATAATGTCAGTGTTGTTGGCAAACAACCAGAACGTCAAAGCATGTGGATGCAGCTGCTCATTGCGAGTTTCCCTATTTTAATTATTTTGGCTGTGGTCATGTTCTTTATGCGCCAAATGCAAGGTGGTGCAGGCGGAAAGGGCGGGCCGATGAGTTTTGGTAAAAGTAAGGCGCGCTTGCTTGCCGAAGATCAAATTAAGACTACTTTAGCTGACGTTGCCGGTTGCGATGAAGCGAAAGAAGAAGTCGGTGAACTGGTTGAGTTTTTACGTGACCCCAGTCGTTTTCAGCGTTTAGGTGGCAAAATCCCTCGCGGCGTATTGATGGTTGGTCAGCCAGGTACCGGTAAAACTTTGCTAGCAAAAGCTATTGCGGGTGAAGCAAAAGTACCGTTTTTCACGATCTCAGGCTCTGACTTTGTTGAAATGTTTGTCGGTGTCGGCGCTTCACGTGTGCGTGACATGTTTGAGCAAGCGAAGAAACACGCCCCGTGCATTATTTTTATTGATGAGATTGATGCGGTCGGTCGTCATCGTGGCGCGGGTATGGGGGGTGGTAATGATGAGCGTGAACAAACTCTGAACCAATTATTGGTCGAAATGGACGGTTTTGAAGACAATGACGGCGTGATCGTGATTGCTGCAACCAACCGCCCTGATGTATTGGATCCCGCGTTACTGCGACCGGGTCGCTTTGATCGTCAAGTTGTTGTGAGCTTGCCAGATATTCGTGGTCGCGAGCAAATTCTACTGGTGCATATGCGCAAAGTGCCGTTGCATGATGACGTGGATGCGGCAGTGATTGCGCGTGGTACGCCGGGTTTCTCCGGTGCTGACTTAGCCAACTTAGTCAATGAAGCTGCTTTGTTTGCGGCGCGCTCAGACAGTCGCTTAGTTACCATGAAAGAATTTGAGCTGGCTAAAGACAAAATCATGATGGGTGCAGAGCGCAAATCGATGGTGATGTCAGAGAAAGAAAAACTTAACACTGCCTATCACGAAGCAGGCCATGCGATTGTGGGTCGTTCAGTACCTGAGCATGATCCCGTGTATAAAGTTTCTATTATTCCGCGTGGGCGTGCTTTGGGTGTAACCATGTTCTTGCCTGAAGAAGATCGCTACAGTTTGTCTAAGCGTGGATTAATCAGTCAGATTTGTTCGCTGTATGGTGGGCGTATTGCTGAAGAGATGACGCTCGGTTTTGATGGCGTTACCACGGGCGCATCCAACGATATTATGCGCGCGACACAACTGGCTCGTAATATGGTGACCAAGTGGGGCTTGTCAGAGAAGCTTGGTCCGTTAATGTACGCCGAAGAAGAGAATGAAAGTTATTTGGGTCGTTCAGGAGGTGGTGCCAGTCATGTGTCTGGTGAAACCGCGAAACTGATTGACCAGGAAATTCGCGATATCATTGATGAGTGTTATGCAACTGCAACCAAAATCTTGCATGACAACCGCGATAAGCTCGAAGCAATGGCTATGGCTTTAATGAAGTATGAAACCATTGATAGTGATCAGATTGATGACATTATGAGTGGTCGTGAACCACGTGAGCCAAAAGATTGGAGCGGTGGTGGTTCTGCTGGTAAACCTGCTGAACAAGCAGAGCCGAAGACCGCGACTGAAGAACAGCCAGACGCTCCCATTGGCGGGCCAGCTAGCGAGCATTGATTGACAGTATAACGGGCGCTCATTAGCGCCCGTTTCAATAGACCAGAAAGGTAGATTATGCACGCCATTGCATATCCTCGTTTACGTTGTGGCAAACATCAGCTCGATCTCACGCATGCGCATATCATGGGCATCCTTAATGTTACGCCAGACTCTTTTTCTGATGGCGGTCGCTATAGTTTGCTAGAGCGCGCTTTGTTGCGCGCACATGAGATGGTCGATGCGGGTGCGAGCATCATTGATATTGGTGGTGAATCAACCCGTCCAGGTGCGGAGAGAGTCAGTGCGCAACAAGAGTTGGACCGTGTTGCGCCTTTAATTGAGTTGCTCACAGCTGAGCGCGATGTGATTGTCTCTGTTGATACTTCTACCCCTGTAGTGATCCGCGAGTCTGCGCGCTTAGGTGCGGGGCTGATTAATGATGTGCGAGCATTGCAACGTGATGGTGCGCTCGATGCGGTGGCTGCGACGCGTTTACCGGTCTGTTTAATGCATATGCGTGGTGAACCTCAAACCATGCAGGATGCGCCGCATTATCATGATATTGCGGCTGAAGTCAGCGCTTTTTTACAAGAGCGCATTGCGGCTTGCGCGCAGGTTGGTATTACTGCGGAGCGGATTTTATTGGATCCTGGTTTTGGTTTTGCAAAAAATACTCAGCACAACTACGAACTGTTTAAACGCCTTCCTGAATTGCTAACATTACAGCGACCTTTGTTAGTAGGTGTGTCACGTAAAAGTATGGTGGGCAATATTTTACAGCAGCCAGTTGGTCAACGTTTGTCTGGCAGTTTAGCTTTGGCTGTGATGGCGCTGGAGCGCGGAGCAAAAATTTTACGTGTGCATGATGTGGCGGAAACCATGGATGTACTGAAGATATTTAATGCGGTACAGGATGCTGGAAAGGAATAAAAAATGACAAAAAAATATTTTGGTACTGATGGTATCCGTGGTCGAGTAGGTACGCATCCGATTACTCCAGAATTCATGCTTAAGCTCGGTTGGGCTGCAGGTATGGCGTTTCGCAAGCAAGGTAAGTGTCGCATTTTAGTGGGTAAAGATACGCGTATCTCCGGCTATATGTTTGAATCAGCGTTGCAGGCGGGTTTGTCAGCGGCTGGTGCAGATGTAATGCTCCTCGGGCCTATGCCGACTCCGGCAGTGGCTTATTTAGCGCGTACTTTTCATGCTGAAGCGGGGATTGTAATCAGCGCCTCACATAATCCTCATTATGACAATGGTATTAAGTTTTTCTCGGGACGAGGTACTAAGTTGCCGGATGCTGTTGAGCTGATGATTGAAGAACTGCTGGATATGCCGATGACCGTCGTTGATTCAGAACAGCTCGGTAAAGCATCGCGGGTTAATGATGCAGCGGGTCGCTATATTGAGTTTTGCAAAAGCAGTGTGCCAACCAGTACTGATTTCTCAGGTTTGAAAATTGTTCTCGACTGCGCACATGGCGCGACCTATAAAGTAGCGCCGAGCGTGTTTAGTGAATTGGGTGCTGAGGTTATCACTACAGCTGCGCAGCCAGATGGTTTGAATATCAATGATGGTGTTGGTTCAACGTGTTTAGGGGCTTTGCAAAAGGCTGTGGTAGAGCATGGTGCGGACTTAGGTATTGCTTTTGATGGTGATGGCGACCGTGTACAAATGGTTGATCATACAGGTGCAATTGTGGACGGTGATGAACTGTTGTATATCATTGCTACGGATCTTCAAGAGCGTGGTCGCTTGCCAGATGGTACGGGTGTAGTTGGCACATTAATGAGTAATCTGGGTTTGGAGTTGGCTCTTAAAGAGCGTGAGATTCCTTTTGTGCGCGCTAAAGTTGGTGATCGTTATGTGATGGCGGAGATGCAAGAGCATAAATGGGTGTTGGGTGGAGAAAGCTCTGGGCATATTTTGTGTGCGCAACATGCCACCACAGGTGACGCCATTATTGCTGCCTTGCAGGTGCTGTTAGCTTTGCGTCGGCGCGAACAAAGCCTGGCTAAAGAACGCTTGGCTTGGAAAAAATTACCGCAAGTGCTGATTAATGTACGCTTTGCGGGTGATGCTGATCCGGTTAATGATCCGCAGGTGCAGGCGGCGTGTGATGAAGTGACTGCTGCGATGGCAGGTCGCGGACGTGTATTGCTACGTAAATCAGGTACTGAGCCGCTGGTGCGGGTGATGGTAGAGGGTGACGATGAGTCGATTGTTCTGCAACATGCGCAGCATTTAGCTGAAGTGGTTAAAACAGTATGTGCTTGATTCTACTTGCATGTTCTATTGTGCTTAAGTAACATTTGCGCCCACTTTGAGCGAAGAGGTAGGATATGCGTCGCCCATTGGTCGCTGGTAATTGGAAAATGCATGGCACTCGTGTAAGTGTTGCTAGGTTGTTTGCTGAATTATCAGTGCAAACAATGCCGAGTGACGTTGAGACTGCAGTTTTTCCAGGTTTTATACACTTGCAAGCGGTGCTTGCTGGTCTGGCTGATTGTGATATTAGTGTTGGTGGGCAAGATTGTGCGGTACAAGTACAAGAAGGCGCTCTGACGGGTGAAACTTCAGCATCGCAATTGAAAGATTTAGGTTGTTCCATGGTGATTGTGGGGCATTCTGAGCGAAGACAGTTGCAAGATGAAAATGATGGTGTAATATGCCGCAAGTTTGTTGCGGCTCAGGCAGCTGGTTTGACGCCTATTCTTTGTGTCGGTGAGTCTCTTGCTGAGCGAGAAGCAGGTTTAGCTGTAGCGACAGTGCAAAAGCAAATTGATGCAGTGCTTGTTGAGTTGGGTGTTGATGTATTGAAAGGTGCGGTGATTGCTTATGAGCCGATTTGGGCGATAGGTACCGGCTTGACAGCATCCCCAGAGCAAGCGCAAGAAATACATGCACAAATACGTGCACATGTGGCAAAATACAGCGCGTCAATTGCCCAGGCGTTACGTATTCTTTACGGTGGCAGTGTTAAAGCCGCTAATGCTGCTGAGTTGTTTGCTCAAGCAGATATCGACGGGGGGTTAGTAGGCGGAGCCTCCCTCAATGCTGATGAATTTAGTGCGATATGTCGCGCTGCGGGAAATTAAAATGCTGGAAACAGTCATAATTATTGTTCACTTAGTGGTTGCGATTGGTGTTGTAGGTTTTGTTCTGATTCAACAGGGCAAAGGTGCGGACGCTGGTGCTTCATTTGGTTCTGGTGCTTCAGGTACTGTGTTTGGATCGCAAGGTTCAAGCAGTTTTCTGAGTCGCTTTACTGCTGTTTTAGCAGCTGTGTTTTTTGCAACAAGCTTGGGCTTGGCGTTTTACGCTAAAGATCGAGCCAGTGCCGTCACTCAGTTGGGCTTGCCTGATCCTGCAGTGTTGGAAGTTAAACCTCAGGAGCAATCTTTGCTGGAAGACATTCCTCAAGTTGAAAGCAAGGCGACTGAAGCAACAGAAAGTGATGTACCTGCTGTAAATTGATTTTGCCGAGGTGGTGGAATTGGTAGACACGCTACCTTGAGGTGGTAGTGGCCATAGGCTGTAGGGGTTCGAGTCCCCTTCTCGGTACCAAATTACAAGATCGCCTGCTTTTATGCAGGCGATCTTGTTTGTGGGCTTGCTTGACTGTGGCGCGTGGCCGCTGTACTATTCGGCCTCAAGTTATAGTTTGCACTTTTATTGTGCGACTAGGTTTCACAGATTGATTTAAAAAGCCCCTTGTAAGGGGCTTTTTGTTAGGTCTCGCAGAAAGATTTCAAATTTTGGATGGGCGTTATGCCCATTTTTCATTTCTACAGCATGCATTGGAGGTCGGATGACGAGCAAGCTGGAACAGTTGCAGGACATATTGACGCCAGTGATCGAAGCGCTGGGCTATCAGTGTTGGGGGATTGAGTATACTGCTCAAGGTCGCCACTCACTACTGCGTGTCTATATTGATCATGAAAATGGAATTTTAATTAATGATTGTGAAACGGTCAGTCGTCAACTCAGTGCTGTGATGGATGTTGAAGATCCAATTAGCACGGAGTACACGCTGGAAGTTTCTTCTCCAGGAATGGATCGTCCGCTCTTTACCTTGGAGCAATTTGCTTCATTTGTGGGTGAGCAGGTGAAAGTCAAACTACGTTCTCCGGTGGAAGATCGTCGCAATTTCCAAGGACTGATTCGATCAGTCGAAGATCAAGATGTGGTTGTTCAGGTGGATGAATACGAGTACCTGCTGCCAATCGATTTGATTGAAAAAGCGAATATACTTCCGAACTTTGAATAAGAATACGGACTCCGCAACGTTTACAGTTTGCGAAAGGCGAGGCATGCGATGAGCAAAGAAATTTTACTGGTTGTTGAATCAGTCTCTAACGAAAAAGGCGTACCACCAGCGGTGATTTTTGAAGCGCTGGAATTAGCATTAGCGACGGCTACCAAGAAAAACTATGAAGATGAAGTTGATCTGCGTGTTGCGATTGATCGACAAACAGGAAACTACGAAACTTTCCGTCGTTGGGAAGTGATTGAAGAAGCTGATTTTGATGATCCTGCGCATCAGATGACTATCGATATGGCTGAAAAGCGTATGGAAAATCCATCTGTTGGTGATGTGCTCGAAGAAAAAATTGACTCTATTGAATTTGGTCGCATTGCTGCGCAAACTGCAAAACAAGTAATCGTGCAAAAAGTACGTGAAGCAGAACGCGCACAAATTGTTGAAGCGTATCGTGGCAAATTGGGTCAAATTATCTTCGGTACAGTGAAGAAAGTAACCCGCGACAACATTATTGTTGATCTGGGTAACAATGCCGAAGCGATTCTCGCTCGCGAAGATATTATTCCCCGCGAAACCTTCCGTGTTGGCGCGCGTGTGCGTGCGCTGTTGCAAGATATTCGCTCAGAAAACCGTGGGCCGCAGTTGGTGTTATCCCGTACTGCGCCAGAAATGATTATGGAACTGTTCAATATTGAAGTGCCAGAAATCTCTGAAGGTTTAATTGAAATTATGGCAGCAGCCCGTGACCCAGGTTCGCGTGCTAAAATAGCAGTACGTTCTAAAGATAAGCGTATTGATCCACAAGGTGCTTGTATTGGTATGCGTGGTTCACGTGTGCAAGCAGTTTCTGGAGAGTTAGGCGGTGAACGCGTTGATATTGTGCTGTGGGACGATAATCCTGCGCAGTTTGTTATCAGTGCCATGTCACCGGCTGAGGTGGTGGCGATCATCGTTGATGAAGATACGCATACGATGGATATTGCGGTTGCTGAGGAAAACTTGGCGCAAGCCATCGGTCGTGGCGGTCAAAACGTACGCCTTGCTTCACAGTTAACCGGTTGGACGCTCAACGTGATGAGCCAAGAAGATATTCAGGCACGTCAGCAAGAAGAAACCGGCGACATTGTCCAGCTATTTGTCCGTGATCTTGAAATTGATGAAGACCTCGCTCAAGTTCTAGTTGATGAGGGCTTTACCAGTTTGGATGAAGTGGCGTATGTGCCAATGGAAGAGATGCTAAATATTGATGACTTCGACGAAGATCTGGTCAATGAATTGCGTACTCGTGCCAAAAACTGCCTGCTGTCTCGCGCGATTGCCACTGAAGAAAAATTGGCTGGTGTCCAGCCACAACAAGATTTGCTCGACTTAACGGGCATGAGTAAAGAGCTGGCTGTAGAGCTGGCTGTCCGTGGAGTGCTCTGTCGCGAAGATCTCGCTGAGCAGTCTATTGATGAATTGCTCGATATCGACGGCATGAATGAAGATCGTGCCGGCAAGCTGATCATGGCCGCCCGCGCCCACTGGTTTGAATAAGCACATTGCGGCTTGAGGAGATAAGTTCATGACGCAAGTCACGGTGAAAGAACTGGCGAAAGCAGTTAACACGCCAGTAGAAAGCCTGTTGCAACAAATGCATGAGGCCGGTCTTGCACATAAAAGTGCAGACCAAAAAGTAAGTGATACTGAAAAACAAACACTTTTAAGTTTTTTAGAAAAAAGCACCGGTAGCAAAACCGACAGCTCTAAAAAAATCACTTTGCAACGCAAAACTACGACAACTTTGCGTGCGCCTGGTAGTAAAACTATCAGCGTTGAAGTGCGTAAAAAGAAAACCTTTGTAAAACGTAGTCCTGAAGAGATTGAAGCTGAAAAGCAAAAAGATCTTGCTAAATTACAGGCAGAGAAAAAAGCACAACAGCCAGAGCCGAAAGCGGCTGAGCCTGTTGTGGCGCCAGTGGTTGAGAAAACTGAGCCAGTGGCCGCTCCTGCGCCTGTAGCCCCAGTTGTAGTTGAAGAGCCATTAGCGCCTGCGGATATTCGCTTGCCAGTTGTAGATGCTGTAGCACCTGCACCAGATCGCAAGAAAGATGAAGTTCGTCGTCCCGCTAAACGCTCTGAAGACGATGACCGTCGCGATCGTAAAGCTGCCACACCACGCCCAGCGGCTAAAAGCAAAACAGGTCGTGATGATGATGACCAAGCTCGCCGTGGTGGTCGTAACCGCAGTAAAGGTAAGAAACGTTCAAATCAGCATGGTTTTACCAGTCCTGCAGGTCCAGTTGTGCGTGATGTACAAATTGGCGAAACCATTACGGTTGCTGAGTTGGCTGCGCAGATGTCTGTTAAAGGCGTTGAAGTGGTCAAGTTTATGTTTAAGCTCGGCTCACCTGTAACGATCAATCAAGTGCTCGACCAAGACACAGCTGTATTAATTGCTGAAGAATTAGGTCACCGTGTTTCTCGCGTCAGCGATAACATGCTTGAAGAACAGTTTGCTGAGTCATTGAAAATCGGTGATGGTCAAACATTCCATCGTGCGCCTGTTGTGACTGTCATGGGTCACGTTGATCATGGTAAAACTTCATTGCTCGACTTTATTCGTCGCGCAAAAGTGGCGACGGGTGAGGCCGGTGGTATCACCCAGCATATTGGTGCCTATCACGTTAAAACGGCGGGTGGCATGATTACTTTCCTTGATACTCCAGGTCACGCTGCGTTTACCGCAATGCGTGCGCGGGGTGCTCAGGCGACGGATATTGTGATTCTGGTGGTGGCTGCCGATGATGGTGTGATGCCGCAAACGATTGAAGGTATTCAGCATGCTAAAGCAGCTGGTGTGCCTTTGATTATTGCTGTGAACAAAATTGATAAGCCTGACGCTGACCCAGATCGCATTAAAAATGACTTGGCAGCGCATGATGTGATTCCAGAAGAGTGGGGCGGTGATACGCAGTTTGTCCACGTTTCTGCAAAAGTCGGCACGGGCATTGATACCTTGCTTGAGTCTGTTTTATTGCAAGCTGAAGTGCTTGAGTTGAAAGCAACACCATCGGCCGCAGGTCGTGGTGTGGTGATTGAGTCACGCCTTGATAAAGGCCGTGGACCTGTGGCTTCAGTGTTGGTGCAGAACGGCACATTACGTCAAGGTGACATGGTCTTGGTCGGCGTGAACTTTGGCCGCGTGCGCGCCATGATGGATGAAAATGGTCAGCCGATTAAAGAAGCGGGCCCATCGATTCCAGTTGAGATTTTAGGTCTTGATGGTACGCCTGAAGCCGGTGACGAAGTCACTGTGGTGGTTGATGAGCGTAAAGCACGTGAAGTTGCTCTATTCCGCCAAGGCAAGTTCCGCGAAGTTAAACTAGCGCGCGCACATGCTGGCAAGCTCGAGAACATCTTCGAGAACATGGGTCAGGAAGAGAAGAAAACCCTTAACATCGTTATCAAAGCAGACGTTCGCGGTACTCTGGAAGCATTGCGTGGTTCCTTGTCTGACTTGGGTAATGATGAAGTGCAAGTATGTGTTGTAGCGGGTGGCGTGGGTGGTATTACTGAAAGTGATGCAAACCTTGCCTTAGCTTCACATGCCGTGATCTTTGGTTTCAACGTACGTGCGGATGCCGGTGCACGTAAAATCGTTGAGCAAGAAGGCCTCGATATGCGTTATTACAACATCATTTACGACATCATTGAAGACGTCAAAAAAGCGCTTTCTGGTATGTTGGGCAGTGATGTTCGTGAGAATATCTTGGGTATTGCTGAAGTGCGTGAAGTCTTCCGCTCACCTAAGTTAGGCGCTATTGCCGGCTGTATGGTGACTGAAGGTCATGTGCACCGTAACCGTCCAATTCGAGTGCTGCGTGATGATGTGGTGATCTTTGAAGGTGAGCTAGAATCTCTACGCCGCTTTAAAGATGATGTCAGCGAAGTGCGCGCAGGTATGGAATGTGGTATCGGTGTGAAGAGCTACAATGACGTTAAGCCGGGCGACAAAATCGAAGTATTCGAAAAGGTCGAGGTTGCACGTACACTGTAATTCGTAGTCGTATAGGCAACGGTAAGTGCAATGGGTCGGATGTATAATTCGGTCAATTGGGCTTGCCGTTTGCTGCTTATATGGGTGAGAACAAATGCTGCTGATGGCAGCGCAAGGTGAATGCTATGGCGAAACAATACAGTCGCACGCAACGCATTGGTGATCAGATTCAACGTGAGTTGTCTATTCTAATCCCTCAAGAAGTTAAAGATCCGCGTTTAGGTTTGATTACTATAACGGGTGTCGATGTCAGTCGCGATATTGGTCATGCCAAGGTGTTTATCACGGTGATGGGTGATAACCCTCCTGAAGTGATTCAAGAAAATCTCAAAGTGCTCAAAGATACGGCCGGTTATTTACGAATGTTGCTGGGTAAAGCGATGAAGCTGCGCAGCGTACCAAGCCTGCATTTTCACTATGATGAAAGCATTACCCGTGGTGCGCATTTGTCAGCTCTAATCGAGCAGGCCGTGTCTGAAGATCAACTTAACACTGAGCCAGGCGGAGAGTAACCACGTGGTACAGCAGGTTAAGCGTAAACGGCGTAGTGTCAGCGGTATTATTATTTTTGATAAGCCTTATGGTTTTAGCTCCAATGGTGCTTTGCAGAAAGTCCGCTGGCTGCTCAACGCCGATAAGGGTGGTCATACCGGTAGCCTTGATCCTTTAGCGACTGGCGTGTTGCCGCTGTGCTTTGGCGAGGCAACCAAGTTTTCGCGTTACCTGTTAGATGCCGATAAAGTGTATGAGGCAACCATGCAGTTGGGTGTTACTACCAATACTGCGGATGCTGAAGGCGAAGTATTGGAGACTAAAGAGGTCAAGGTGACAGCTGCTGATATTGAAGCGGTGTTACCGCCGTTTCGCGGGGTGATTCAACAAGTACCCCCCATGTACTCGGCATTGAAGAAAGATGGCCAGCCATTATACAAGTTAGCTCGTGCCGGTATAACGGTGGAGCGTCCCGCACGTACTGTGACGATTAGTCATCTTGAGTTGTTGTCGCTCGAAGGTACACAAGCGCGCATTCTTGTGGCGTGCAGCAAAGGCACTTATATCCGTAGCTTAGTTGAAGACATTGGCGCGGTATTAGGTTGCGGTGCACACGTCGCGCAATTGCGTCGTACTGTGGCGGGCCCTTTTGATTTGACTCATGCGGTTACGCTTGAAGAGCTTGAACGTGCGCATGAAGAGGGTGGTGCTGAAGCGCTTGATGCCTACATGATTGCAGTAGATAGCGGCTTACAGGATTGGCCGATTGTACATTTAACTGAACACAGTAGTTTTTTCTGGCTCAATGGCCAACCTGTTCGCGCACAACATGCGCCGCTTGAAGGTATGACGCGAGTGTATAACCATAACGATGAGTTTATTGGTGTGGGTGAAATAGATGATGATGGAATGGTTGCACCCAAGCGGCTAATTCGGTCACAATGAGTTTGTTTTTCTGAGCGCACTGTAAAGGCGCTGGAAAACTTTAAGGTAGGCTGTTGGCAGGCACGGTCATACCTCTTTTTTTGCACGGGATTATCCCGGCCTGTTCATATTAGGAGCCCATCATGGCACTTAGCGTTGAAGATAAAGCCCAGATCGTAAATGACTACAAGCAAGCTGAAGGTGATACAGGTTCTCCAGAAGTGCAGGTTGCACTTTTGACCTTTAACATCAACAAACTGCAAGGTCACTTTAAAGCCAACCATAAAGATCACCACTCACGTCGTGGTTTGATTCGTATGGTAAACCAACGTCGTAAGCTGTTGGATTACCTCAAAGGTAAAGATCTTGGCCGTTACACGACTTTGATCGGTCGTTTAGGTCTGCGTCGTTAAGACGTAATCCGTAACGTGAAGCTGGGAGTCTGGGACACTGTGCGTAAAGAAATTTACGCGGTGTTTTGGGCTTCCAGCTTTTCGCTTTTTAGGAGTTATGTGGGCCGATACCCATGCTCTTGCTAATTTCCCCCAAGTCAACAAAGAGAAGGAAGATACCGTGAATCCGGTTATTAAAACGTTCCAATTTGGTGAGTCCACCATTACTTTAGAAACAGGCCGTGTTGCTCGCCAAGCTTCTGGTGCAGTATTGGTGAGCGTCAACAATGACGTCACCGTACTGTGTACAGTGGTTGGTGCTAAGAAAGCTGACCCGAGCAAAGACTTTTTCCCATTATCTGTGCATTACCAAGAAAAAACTTATGCTGCAGGTAAAATCCCAGGTGGTTTCTTTAAGCGTGAAGCGCGTCCATCTGAAAAAGAAACCCTGACTTCACGATTGATCGACCGTCCGATTCGTCCATTGTTTCCAGAAGGTTTCAGCAACGAAGTGCAAGTGATCTGTACCGTTGTTTCAACCAGCAAAAAAACTGATCCTGATATCGCTGCGATGATCGGTACTTCAGCCGCTTTGGCGATCTCTGGCATTCCATTCAATGGTCCAGTTGGTGCAGCACGCGTTGCTTATCATCCAGAAACCGGCTACTTGATTAACCCAACCTATGAGCAACAACAAGCTTCGTGCTTAGATATGGTGGTTGCAGGTACTCAGGACGCTGTCTTGATGGTTGAGTCTGAAGCAAAAGAATTGACTGAAGACCAAATGCTGGGTGCGGTATTGTTTGCCCACGAAGAATTCCAAGTGGTGATCAACGCCATTAAAGAATTGGTTGCAGAAGCAGGTAAGCCAACTTGGGATTGGCAGCCAAAAGCTGAAAATACATCTTTACTGACTGCGCTTCGTAGCCAGTTTGGTGCTGCTATTTCAGAAGCCTACACCATCACCGTTAAGCTTGATCGCTACACGCGTTTAGGCCAGATCCGTGAGCAAGCGGTTGCCGCGTTGACCAGCCAAGTTGAAGGCGAAGGCCCAACCGCTGCTGAAGTTAAAGAAGCATTCGGTGAAATTGAATACCGCACAGTGCGTGAGAATATCGTTAACGGCAAACCACGTATTGATGGTCGCGACAGCAGCACTGTGCGTCCATTAGCGATTGAAGTGGGTGTGTTGGATAAAACCCATGGTTCAGCATTATTTACTCGCGGCGAAACTCAAGCGTTAGTGGTTGCGACCTTAGGTACGGCGCGTGATGCACAGTTCCTTGACACCTTAGAAGGTGAAAAACGTGATCCATTTATGCTGCATTACAACTTCCCTCCTTACTCGGTAGGTGAGTGCGGTCGTATGGGTGCAACCGGTCGTCGTGAAATCGGTCATGGTCGTTTAGCGCGTCGCAGTATTGCTGCAATGTTGCCAAACGCTGATGATTTCCCGTACACCATCCGTGTTGTCTCTGAAATCACTGAATCAAACGGTTCAAGCTCCATGGCGTCAGTTTGTGGTGCTTCATTAGCATTGATGGATGCTGGTGTGCCGATGAAAGCGCCAGTGGCAGGTATTGCTATGGGTCTGGTTAAAGAAGGCGAGAAATTCGCTGTTCTAACTGACATCTTAGGTGATGAAGATCACCTTGGTGATATGGACTTTAAAGTAGCGGGTACCGATAAAGGCGTCACTGCGCTGCAAATGGACATTAAAATCCAAGGTATCACTGAAGAGATCATGGAAATTGCGCTGAACCAAGCTCACGCTGCGCGTATTAATATTCTTGAGCAAATGAATCAAGTGTTGGCTGTTTCACGTACTGAATTGTCAGAGAATGCTCCGACCATGATTGCGATGAAAATTGATTCAGATAAAATTCGAGATGTAATCGGCAAAGGTGGTGCAACCATTCGCGCAATTTGCGAAGAAACGGCTGCATCAATTGATATCGAAGATGATGGTTCAATCAAAATCTTTGGTTCAACTAAAGAAGCGGCAGAAGCGGCACGTCAGCGTGTACTGAGCATCACTGCAGAAGCTGAAATCGGTAAGATTTACCACGGTAAAGTAGAGCGTATTGTTGATTTCGGTGCATTCGTTAACATCCTGCCAGGTAAAGACGGCTTAGTGCACATCTCTATGTTGAGCGATGCTCGCGTTGAGAAAGTCACTGACATCTTGACTGAAGGTGAAATGGTTGACGTGTTGGTACTGGACGTTGATAGTCGTGGCCGGATCAAGCTGTCGATTAAAGATGTTGCTGCCGCCAAGGCAGAGCAAGCGTCACAAGCATAAGTTTGTTGTGTTAAAAAGGCCGCCTTGTGCGGCTTTTTTTATGGCAGCAGGTTTACCCATCACTCTTTTAGACTCAGATAGGGAAGCATTTCTATAAGGACGGAGTTTGCTCGTTAAGGCTGCGCATACATGCTTGCAAGGCTTTTAGGGTTACCTGTAGGTACCTTTATCGCTAGAATGTGCGTTGTATGTGGTAAGCCCGCAAGGCAGTTGCATGGCGCTGATATGTTGGCGCGGATTTTGTGTTGTATGGCAATTGCCGAGGACATTTTTATGAGTATCTGCACGGTGATATTAGTGATATTTTCAGTTGATGCCGGGCATTAACTTGTATGAAATTATTCTGGGTTTAGCTTTTGCTACTGTGGTGATTTATTTTTTCAGTGTTTTAGAAAAAGGGTCGAATGTGGCTATGACTGCACGCTTTAATGAAGTCAATAAGACGTTTCGCCACGAGAAGTGCTGATCGTCATGCCGAGCTTATGCTGCAGCACAGTGCAAGTTAACGGACTGCGTTTGCGCAGTGTGAGCTGATGGAATCTCTATTTGCTTGGTTAGTGCCGGCGGATCTGCCACTCTGGGCGGTGTTAGTGCTGATTGTCACTGCCTGCCTGACGTCCGCTATGACTGCCGCGCTGGGGATTGGCGGAGGTGTATTATTGTTGGGGGTAATGAGTATGTTGTTACCGGCGGCTGCGATTATTCCGCTGCATGGTTTGGTGCAGCTCGGCTCGAATGCTAATCGTGCGGCGTTCACTGCCGAGCACGTCCGCTGGAAGGCATTGTATTGGTTTGTACCGGGTGTACTGTTGGGTGCTCTGTTAGCCAGTGCGATGTTGGTTGAGTTACCTCCTGCGATGTTGCAGCTGAGTATTGCCGGATTTATTTTATTGCTGTGTTGGGGGCCGACAATTCCACAAGTGGCTACTGGCGTGCTAGGCACTTTTATTGCGGCGACATTAAGCACTTTTTTAAGTCATTTTGTCGGTGCGACAGGGCCTTTGGTCGCTGCGTTTATTAAGCGTCAGCAGCAGGGTGATCGGCAAGCAACCGTGGCTACTTTTGCCGCGGCAATGACGCTGCAACATGCGCCGAAAGCGTTGGTGTACAGCGCTGCAGGTTTTGTTTTCCATGAATGGCTAGGACTGGCTTTAGCGATGATTATCGCTGGTGTGCTGGGTACTAAGCTGGGCTTGAAAGTCTTGTATAAAACTTCTGATCGGCGTTTTGCGCAGATCTTTAATATCCTGCTAACTGTGCTGGCGCTGCGTTTGATTTGGCAAGCGCTGAGCTCGTTTTGTCTGCTGTAGTCTTGATGCTTGAGTTGGATTGTATGTGTTTGGCTGCTAGCCTCGTTATACTGCCTGCTGATTATTTCTGAAACGTTTATTTTCTGACTGTACAGGTTTGTGTGCAGCCTGCTGAGTTGAGCGTGTTAACTATTTTTAAAGGATGTTCATGTTAGCCATTTCTCCTGTAACAGTTTTTTGGGCTTGCGTTACGCTGGTGTACATTGTTTTAGCTGGCTGGCTGCTATTGTTTTTAGGCGCTAAACAAGATGGGCGACGTATTCCCCAGCCGTTGCTGACGATGCTTAAAATTGCGGGTTTGTCTGCTGTGGTGTTTCTGTTGGCTTCAGTACCCAGTTATGTTGCGCGCGTGGTGAATCCAGAGATACTGCCGTTTATCATGCCGTATACGGCGGTACTGTTTGCGGTGAGCTTTATTGTTTTTATTCAAAAGCTTGAGTCAAAGCGCAGTGGTTGGTATCAAACAGCAGTGTCGCTGTGGTTAGCCGCCTTGATCAGTGCGGCGCTGATTGTGGCGCAGCTGATCTTGCGTAGTGTATGACTGGATAGGCCGCCTAGGATGGTGTTGGCCACGGCAGTGCGCGGGTCTCGTCCTGAAGCGGCTTGCCCTGCGCGCTAAGATCAAATTTTAAACGCTTCCACCATGTTTTGCATTTGACCGGCAAGCTTTGCTAAGTCTTCGCTGGCGATAGCAATCTGCTCGGTGCTGGTTGCTGTTTGTTCGGTGACTTGGCTGATATTGACGATGTTATGGTTGATTTCTTCGGTCACCGCACGCTGCTCTTCTGCGGCAGTAGCAATTTGTACGTTCATTGCAGTTACTGTGAGTAAGTTTTCTGCAACATTGTTTTGTAACTGCACTGAATCCTCGACAATTTTCACGCTGTCAATCGCATGCGCACTGGCCAATTGCATGACCTCGGCAGATTGACTAACGCCTTTTTGCAAGCTGCTGATTAGATTTTGAATTTCTACAGTGGATTCATGTGTGCTGTTGGCTAAAGAGCGCACCTCTGAGGCAACCACTGCAAAACCTCGGCCTGCATCACCGGCGCGGGCGGCTTCAATGGCTGCGTTGAGTGCCAGTAGGTTGGTTTGTTCAGCAATACCGCGAATCACATCCAGTACCTTGCCGATTTTCTGGCTATCTTTCGCTAAGCCACGTATCCCTTCTGCCGCACTTTGGATTTCCTGCTCTAAATTGCTGATGTTACTTAAAGCGTTATAAATCCCTGTGCTGCTGGATTGGCTTTGTTGTTCGGCATCTTCTGCAGCCAAAGCCGCTTGCGCGGTGTTCTGTGCAACCTCTTGAACAGTTGCCGCCATTTCATTCATGGCAACCACGGTCAATTCGGTTTCGTTACGGTTTTTCAGCATGCCATGGCTGGTCTGTGCAGTGGTGGCAGTCAATTCTTCGGCGGTGGAGGCAACCTGTAAGGCTGACTGGTGCATGTGTTTAATCGTGGTTTGAAACTTCTCGAGCATTTGATTGAAAATTTGACTGGTTCGACCAATTTCGTCAGTTGAATTTACTGGCGTGCGTATGCTCAGGTCATTGTGTTGTTCAATTGTTTCAATGCTGCTTTGTAGTGTGCGTATTTGTTGCACCAGTTGACGGGATAACCAATAAGAAAAGAGCCCTGCGCCGAGGAAGATGATCGTACACATCGCTAGGGTGAAAATGAATTGCTGCTGTGCCTGTAGTAGTAGTTTTGTGGTGCTAAGGCCAAGCTCTTTACTCATATAGCCAGCAATATCATGCAATTGATTGATTTTTCCAGTGGCAGTGGCGTACCAGTCGGCGGTGTCTGTAACAAAAACACCCGTGGCTGCATTTTCGATGGCTTGCTCGCGCATGTCGTCTGCTTGAGTAACGACGGGTTGACTCAGTTGCTGTTCGATAAAGAGTCGCTGTGCAGGACTGGTATGTTCAAATAACTGTTGGCTGTGCAGATTCTGTTGTGCTATGAGGCTTAGCAAAGTACGCATACTGTTAAATGACAGTTCTTTGGCACTGAGTGCTGCGCTTAGAATAGCGCGTTCGGTACCTGCATTTTCAGAGGCAAATAGCGCTTGACTGTAAGCGCTAGCAGCATTGGATATTTCACTGTTGGCGTCTATTTGGCTGAGTGTTTTGCTGGCATTGAGGAGCTTGGAGTTCAGTTGGCTATAAAAACTGATGGCTTGGTTGGTGGAGATTTGCACAGATAAAATCTGACTGCGCTGCTGCGCTAATAGCGCTAAGCCATCCAGTAGAGTTTGCCAGGTTTCCGTAAAGTCTTGACCAAATTCTTGGATATTGTTGCTGTTTAGATAGTTTTTTAAGGTAGTTAAGTGTTGGTCGGTGAGTGCGTGTTGTTGTTGCAGTTCCTGGTTAAAACTATTGCCCCCCGAGCCTAAAAAGCTAGCGCTGCGACCTCGCTCGCGTTGTAATTGTTGCAATGCGCTGGCGGCGTGATTAGACAGTTCACTGAGGCGTGCTAAGCTGCTGGCAGTCTGCCATGCATGCATTTGCTGGCTCATGATAAATCCGGCTAACATTATTAACCCGAGTAGAGGTAATACTAAATTTAGAGTTAGTTTGTGGCTTAACTTAAGATTTCGAAGCGGCATGTGCAAGCACCCATAAAGCCTAGCTGTAGTGGCAGGTATTATTCGGCGCTTGCTTGTGCGGCACAAGGGATAGCACCCTCATGGCAGGATGCTATCAGTGAAACTTGATTGCGGTCATGCCTGTGGTTGTACGCTGGGTTTTTAGAGGAGCAATGTTGAGTCGCGCGGTGCTTGCAGAGTAAGCGTGTTTGGATAAGGCCTAGAGTATTTAGGCTGAAATTTTTTGGGTTGTTTTAAAGATGTAAAAAGTTGTTTGAGCTTTGCACTGAATGAGCAAAGTAAACACTGATCATTCAGTGCCTAGGCTTTTGTGGGTATTTATGGGGATTACATTTCCCTTTAACGCAAAAAGCCCCTGCTATAGGGGCTTTGGCGTATGTGTATGGTGCCCAGAAAAAGACTCGAACTTTCACGCCCTTGCGAGCACTAGCACCTGAAGCTAGCGTGTCTACCAATTCCACCATCTGGGCACTGAAAGCAATACATATGTATTGTTTCCATGGTACAACGTCAATCACGTAACGTTGTGGTCGCGAACTATACGGCTGGCAAAAGAACTTGTAAACCCCCGCGCGCTAAAAAATCTGTTAAATTAGGCGGGCAATACGGTGATGTGAACAATTATTCATTTCGCCATCTATTTTTAAAAAGTAAGGTGAATTTAATTTGACAGCCGATTGGCAATCCCTCGACCCTGAGGCCGCTCGTGAAGCGGAAAAGTACGACAATCCTATTCCTAGCCGAGAGCTGATTTTGCATCACTTGGCAGAGCGCGGCGCGCCTGCAGCACGTGAGCAATTAGCGGCAGAATTTGGTTTAACAACGGAAGAAGATATCGAAGCATTACGCCGTCGCCTGCGTGCGATGGAGCGTGATGCGCAAGTGGTGTATACCCGTCGCGGTGCTTATGCCCCGGTGGATAAGCTGGATTTAGTGGTCGGTCGCATCAGCGGTCATCGCGATGGCTTTGGTTTTCTAATCCCCGATGCTGGCGGTGACGATTTATTTTTAAGCCCCACACAAATGCGCTTAGTGTTTGATGGTGACCGTGCTTTGGCACGAGTGGTGGGCTTTGATAAGCGTGGCCGCCGTGAAGGCGCGATTGCTGAAGTGGTGATGCGTGCGCATGAATCCATTGTGGGTCGTTATAACGAAGAAAACGGCATTGGTTTTGTTCTACCCGACAACAAGAAAATGCAACAGGAAGTTCTGATTAGTCCGGGTCGTACCAATGGGGCACAGGTTGGTCAGTTGGTTGAGGTGGCTATTACGCATTGGCCGACCGCTCGTTTTCAAGCACAAGGCAATATTATTGAAGTGCTAGGTGAATATATGGCGCCTGGCATGGAGATTGAAGTTGCGCTGCGTAACTACGATATTCCACATGTTTGGCCTGATGCGGTGCTTAAAGACGCTAGACGTTTCAGCTCTGAAGTCGAAGAGAAAGATAAAGAGAAACGTGTCGATTTACGCCATTTACCCTTCGTGACTATTGATGGTGCGGATGCGCGTGACTTTGATGATGCGGTGTATTGTGAACCGCGCAGTGGTAGTGCGACGCAGTTAGTCACCGGTGGCTGGCGTCTGTATGTGGCGATTGCTGATGTTTCGCATTACGTCAAAGTTGATTCTGCTTTAGATGCTGAAGCAATGATTCGCGGTAACTCCGTGTATTTTCCTGAGCGCGTGATTCCGATGTTGCCGGAAGAGCTATCCAATGGTTTGTGCTCGCTGAATCCGCATGTGGATCGCTTAGCAATGGTCTGTGAGATCACTCTGGCGCGCTCTGGTAAAATGACGGGTTATCAGTTTTACGAGGCGGTGATTCAGTCACATGCGCGTTTAACCTATGACGCTGTCAGTGCCATGCTAGAGCGTCCACGCAGTGCTGAAGGCAAGCAGTTGCTTGCTGAGCATGCGGAAATTACCGGTGACATCAAGCAGTTGTATGCGGTGTATAAAGCATTGCAGAAACAACGCCACGTGCGTGGTGCGATTGATTTTGAAACTCGCGAAACGCGTATCGTGTTTGGTCAGGATCGCAAAATTTCTGAGATTTTACCGACCGAACGTAACGTGGCGCACAAGTTGATTGAAGAATGCATGCTCTGCGCCAACGTCGCGATGGCCAACTTCTTGCAGGATCACGATATGCCAGGTTTGTATCGTGTGCATGATGGCCCACCGGCCGAGAAGCTGGAGAAGCTACGACGCTTCTTAACGGAATTGGGTCTCACCTTGAATCGTGGTAAAGGTGATCCGACCCCTAAAGATTATTTGCTTTTATTGGAGTCGGTGCGTGAGCGTCCTGATTTCCAGTTGATTCAGACTGTGATGTTGCGCTCGTTAAGCCAGGCTGTGTATAGCCCCGATAATCATGGTCACTTCGGTCTGAATTATGAGGCCTACACGCACTTTACTTCACCTATTCGCCGCTATGCTGATTTACTCAATCACCGTGCGGTACGCAGTGTGATTCGTTCGCGTAAAGAAACTGAGCATGTGCGACGTGTTGGTGCCAGCAGTATGCCGAAAGCACGCATTTATCCTTATGATTTGCCACGCTTAGAGCAAATTGGTGTGGAGGTGTCAGTCTCTGAACGTCGCGCAGATGAAGCAACACGTGATGTGGTGACTTGGCTCAAGTGTGAATTTATGCTGGATCGTGTTGGTGACACCTTTGCGGGTGTAGTCACTTCGGTCACCGGCTTTGGGCTTTTTGTTGAACTGACTGATATTTACGTAGAAGGTTTGGTGCACGTGACAGCCTTGCCGGGTGATTATTATCATTTTGATCCTCTGCACCACCGTTTAAGCGGTGAGCGCAGTGGTCGTAGTTTCCGTCTGGGTGATACGGTTGAGGTGATTGTTGCGCGGGTTGATTTGGACGAGCGCAAAATTGACTTTGAAATGAGCCAAGCCGATGCTGGCGACCATAAGCGCCCGCTGTCTGGGCCGAGTAAGGCTAAAACAGGGCAAGGCAATACCAGAGCCAAGTCAAGTAAAGCCGCTAAGTCAGTCAGTGGAAAAGCTAAAACAGCCGCAGCAGACAGTAAAAATGCTAAAGGTGCGGACTCAGCAGGTGCAGCAAAAAGCAAGCCAAAAGCTAAAAGCCGCAAGCGTAAAGTGGTGAGTAAATCGACTAAGGCAGGGCACTATGAGTGATTTAGAAAATGTATACGGTGTGCATGCGGTTGAGGCCTTGCTGCGTCATCACCCTAAGCGTGTTAAGCAATTGATTTTAGCTGATGGTCGCAGCGATCCGCGTATCCAAGTCTTACGTGATCTAGCGGATGAAGCGCGTGTGCAAAGCAATACCATCAGCCGTCGTGAAATGGATGAACAAGTTGACGGTGTACATCAAGGTGTTTTAGCTAAAGTCAGCCCCAGTCAAATCTGGGGTGAGCAAATGCTCGATGAGCTGCTTGATCGCTTAGACGTTCCACCGTTATTGTTGGTGCTCGATGGTGTGACTGATCCACATAATCTTGGTGCGTGTTTGCGTACGGCCGATGCAGCTGGCGTGCATGCGGTGATTATCCCTAAAGATAAATCCGCTACCCTAAACGCCACTGTACGCAAAGTGGCTTGTGGTGCGGCTGAAGTCGTTCCTTTGGTCGCAGTGACGAATTTGGCGCGAGCCTTAGAAAAGTTACGCCAAAAAGGTTTGTGGGTGGTTGGTACTGATGGTGATGCCGAGCAAACTCTGTATCAACAGGATATGACCGGCCCGTTGATTGTTGTGATGGGTGCAGAAGGCACCGGCATGCGCCGTTTGACTCGCGAACATTGTGATTATTTAGTGCATCTGCCTATGCAAGGCAGTGTCAGCAGCTTAAACGTCTCGGTGGCCACTGGGGTGTGCTTATTTGAAGCGCAACGCCAGCGTCTTGCTCTTAAAAAATAGCGCCGTTTAGCGCACTAATCAGTCTTTTCCCAGACTTGTCTTGCTTAGCGGGGCGTGCTTCTTTAGAATGCGCCTCTTGCATTGCGCGTACCGCATGAGTGGTAGGCGGCATGTAAACTTTATCCACTCCTTGTCTGACCGCAGAGTGCGGCAGGCTACAACCCGTAAGGAGCATCTATGCGTCATTACGAAATAGTGTTCTTGGTCCATCCGGATCAAAGCGAACAAGTCGGCGGTATGGTTGAGCGTTACACCAAACTGATCGAAGAAGATGGTGGTAAAATTCATCGTCAAGAAGACTGGGGCCGTCGTCAATTAGCATACGCAATTGATGATATCCATAAAGCTCACTACATTTTGCTCAACGTTGAGTGCAGCAGCAAAGCTTTAGCTGAACTGGAAGACAGTTTCCGCTATAACGATGCGGTATTGCGCAACTTGATCATTCGTCGCGATGAAGCGGTTACTGAACAGTCAGAAATGTTGAAGGCTGAAGAGAACCGTACTGAGCGTCGTGAGCGTCGTGAACGTCCTGACACTGCTGAAGGCACCGATGAAGACGGTGACGACGACAGTGACAACGATGTTGATGAGTAATCCTAGAGCTAATTGAGGAGCCACTGTCATGGCACGTTTTTTTCGCCGCCGTAAATTCTGTCGTTTCACAGCTGAAGATGTAAAAGAAATCGATTACAAAGATTTAAATACATTGAAAGCCTACGTATCAGAAACTGGCAAGATTGTACCGAGCCGTATTACAGGCACTAAAGCTAAATATCAGCGTCAATTGTCTACTGCAATCAAACGCGCACGCTTTTTAGCTCTGTTGCCATACACCGATAGTCACAGCAATTAATTTTTGTCTGTATCGGATAATGGATAGGTTAATGCATGCGTAGACTCGCTGAATTTATTATGCGTGGACGTGTGCAGGCCATTGTAGTGATGGTCTTTGCAGCTGTTGTGCCAATGATGTTTTGGCTCAGCGCTGCTGCTGCAAGTTTAGTGTTGTTACGACGTGGTTTAAACAATTCGCTGAGTGTGATTGTTTGGGCCATACCACCCGCATTAATGTGGGCTTACCTCGATGATCCAAGACCCCTGTTAGGTGTTTTAGGTGCTTTAGGTTTAGCGCAAGTGTTGCGGATGACGTCGTCTTGGTCAAAAGTCTTGCTAGCAAGTGTTTTGATTGGAGTGTTTTTTGCTTGGGCGTTGGGCATTGCTTTTGCTCAACAGCTCGCGGATTTAGCTGCAGAGCTGAATGCGTTAATGCCAAAAATGCTTTCTGAACTTTACGCGCAGTTATCAGCTGATCAGTTGTTGCAGTTACAAAGCTTGATTGTGCCAGTTTTAACTGGATTGATGGCCTCTGTTCTGCAATTGCTATGTGTGTTCAGTGTGATTCTTGCGCGTTATTGGCAAGCGGCTTTATATAATCCTGGTGGGTTTGCGCAAGAGTTTCAAAAATTGCGTCTACCAGTGGTAATCATGTTACCCCTAGTGTTTGGTATGTTGTTTGCGCCAAGTCTCGGGATACAGGCTGCAGTTTTAACGCCATTGTGCAGTGTGCCGCTGATGTTCACAGGCTTAGCCATCGTGCATGGGCTGGTTGCTAAATACCGCTTCGGCAGTTTTTGGATAATTGGTTTGTATGTTGCTATGGTGCTGTTTACGCAGTTAATTTATCCGTTGTTAGTGGTACTGGCAATCGTTGATAGTGTTTTTGATTTTCGTGGCCTAAAGACTCAAAAAAATGATTCTGATGCTGCGAACGGTGAACGTTGAAATTCAAGAGGTGAGACTCAAATGGAAGTCATCCTGCTAGAGAAAGTCGCAAACCTGGGCGACCTGGGCGACAAAGTAAATGTTAAGGCCGGTTATGGTCGTAACTATTTACTAGTGCAAGGTAAAGCAACAGCTGCAACTGCAGCAAACATTGCAACTTTTGAAGCGCGTCGTGCAGAGCTTGAAAAAGCCGCTGCCGAGAAGCGTGCAGAAGCTGAAGCACGTGCTACTCATTTATCTGAGTTGGAAGTGACTATCACTGCTAACACAGGTGAAGAAGGTAAATTGTTCGGTTCTATCGGTACTCACGATATTGCTGATGCACTGACTGCTTCAGGCGTTGCGGTAAACAAAAGCGAAATTCGCTTGCCTAACGGCACCATTCGTCATACTGGCGAATTCGATGTTACTGTGCATTTGCACACTGACGTTGAAGCTACAGTTAAATTGATTGTAGTTGCAGGCTAATCGCCCTATCGGTTAACTCAGGTTAACTGATGGTACAAAAGGCACGTTATCTGTATAGATGCGTGCCTTTTGTTGTTTAATAGCTAGATAGAATTTTGCCTTGGTAATAAACGGGTGTATTGCATGAGCGAAATAGACGTTCCTCAACAGTATGATTTAGAGACTGCGTCGCTAAAAGTGCCGCCGCACTCTGTGGAAGCTGAACAGTCTGTGCTGGGCGGCTTGATGCTGGATAACAACGCTTGGGAACGAGTGCTTGATCAGGTTTCGGATGGTGATTTTTATCGACATGACCATCGTCTGATTTTTCGTGCGGTGGCGCGTTTAGCCGAACGTAATGCACCCTTTGATGTGGTGACCTTATCTGAGCAATTGGATCAAGAGGGACAGCTCAGTCAAATTGGTGGTCTTGCCTATCTAGGTGAGTTAGCAAAAAACACCCCCTCGGTTGCTAACATTAAAGCCTATGCGCAAATTATTCGTGAACGTGCCACTTTACGTCAGCTGATCAGTATCAGTAATGATATTGCTGATAGCGCTTATGCACCTCAAGGTAAAAGTGGCAGTGATATTCTTGACGAGGCTGAGCGCAAGATTTTTCAGATTGCCGAAGCACGGCCCAAAACGGGTGGTCCAGTCGGGCTCAATGACTTGCTGGCCAATGTGATTGATACCATTGATACGTTGTTTAACAGTGATGAAGCGATCACTGGTATTTCCACAGGTTTTACTGATTTAGATGAAAAAACCAGTGGCCTGCAACCCTCCGATTTAATTATCGTTGCGGGTCGCCCATCGATGGGGAAAACCACCTTTGCGATGAACTTGGTGGAAAACGCGTTAATGCGTTCGGATAAAGTTATTTTAGTTTATTCCCTAGAAATGCCTGCAGAGTCACTGGTAATGCGGATGCTGTCTTCATTAGGACGTATTGACCAAACTAAAGTACGCTCGGGTCGTTTAGATGAAGATGATTGGCCGCGCCTGACCTCTGCTGTGAATTTACTGCAAGAGCGTAAGTTATTTATTGATGACTCGGCGGGCATTAGCCCCTCAGATATGCGTGCCCGCACCCGTCGCTTGGCGCGTGAGCATGGTGAGATCGGTATGATCATGGTCGATTACCTACAGTTAATGCAGCTCGGTGGCAGCGGTAGTGACAATCGTACCAATGAGATCTCTGAGATTTCACGTTCGTTAAAAGCTTTAGCCAAAGAGTTTAACTGTCCAGTCGTGGCGCTATCACAGCTAAACCGCTCGCTTGAGCAGCGTCCAAATAAGCGTCCAATCAACTCTGACTTACGTGAGTCAGGCGCGATTGAGCAAGATGCTGATGTGATTATGTTTGTCTACCGTGATGAGGTGTATCACCCAGAGACGGAATACAAAGGAGTTGCTGAAGTGATTATTGGTAAGCAGCGTAACGGTCCAATTGGCACCGTGCGCTTAGCGTTCCAAGGCAAGTACACTCGTTTTGATAACCTTGCTGCGGGCAGTTATCAGTTTGATGATGATTGACACAGCCGTCTAAGCTTTTACAAAAACGCCAAGCTTGATTTGCTTGGCGTTTTTTTGCAGGCTAAGTCAATTTACTTAGCGTAGCGCTGCAACTTGCTTGAGACGTTCAATAAACTCTGGCGCGTCGACTTCGCCGACCACGCGCAACGCTTCTAATTCGTTACCATTCGCAGCAAAAAACTGAATCACGGGAGGGCCAAATAGTTTGAACTGATTGAGTAGGGCGCGATGTTCAGAGGTGTTTTCAGTAATATCTAAACGTAACAGTTGGTAATTGCCTTGGCGAAACAGCTCACGCACCTGTGGCTGTTCCAGTACATTACGCTCGATCACTTTGCAGCTGATGCACCAATCGGCATACCAATCGACCACTGCCGGCTGGCCTGCTTGCTTGGCTTGCTGTAAGCGCTCTTGTAAGGCATTAACAGCAGTGATTGTTTGCCATTCTGAGGTTGCGTTGCTGTTTGCCGCGTTAGCGCTACTGTCGAGCCTGCTAACGTTATTACTGTTAGTGGTATGGATCAAGGGCTGCAGAGGATTGGATTGGCCTTGTAGTGCGCCGACCCAAGCCGACAAAGCATAGACCAATAAGGCCAAACCAAGCAGTTGCCCCATTTTTTGTACAGCTGATTTAGCGTTAAACTCTAAGGTGCCCAATTGAATAGCAACGCCTGCAGCCAGTGCGCCCCATAGAATTAAAGTGATTGGTCCAGGCAGAACTCGGTCGAGTAGCCATAGCGCCACGGCCAAAAGTAATACGCCAAAGGCGTTGCGCACGGTAATCATCCACGCGCCGGATTTCGGCAGGACTGAGCCACCCCCCGTAGCAAATAGCACCAAGGGGGCTCCCATCCCTAGACCTAGGGCTAAGAGTTTTAAACCGCCTCCCCATGCATCGCCACTGGCGCTGATATACAACAAGGCCGCTGCCAAAGGCGCAGATACGCAGGGTGATACTAATAAGCTTGAAAAAATACCGAGTAAAGCTGCTCCAAGTAAAGAGCCCCCACTGGTTTTGCCAGATAACTTGTTCAGTGGCGCGCTCATAAATTGTGGTAAGCGCATTTCAAACAGGCCAAACATCGCCAACGCAAAGAGCGCAAAAAATGCGGCAAAAGGCACTAAAACCCAGGGCGATTGTAAGCGCGCTTGGATGTTTAACTCAGCACCAAACATACCCATCAGCGCGCCCAGTACAGCAAAGCACAGTGCCATTGATAAAACGTACACGCTCGATAGAGCAAAGCCACGGGTGCCGCCAATCTCTCCGCGCAGCACCACGCCAGTCAAGATTGGTAGCATCGGTAGAACGCAAGGGGTGAAGGTCAGCCCTAAACCTGCCAGAAAAAATAGCGCAATTTCTTGCCAGTTCCATATGGATGAGTCTGTGCTGGCTGCGTTATTAAGCTCAAATGAACTGACTTCTGGTGGGTAGCATAAACCTTGGTCTGCACAGCCTTGATAGCCAATATCTAAGGTGTAGGGCAGGTTGTTTGGGTTGTTGACCGGTAAAGTAATATCTAAACTGCCGTAATAAGCTTCGATATCACCAAAAAATTCATCGCTGCGTGCTTGGCCATCGGGTAGCTGCGCATCAGCAAAGCTGACTCCTGGTGATTCTGTGCTAAATGTGAGGCGATGGCGGTAGAGGTAATAGCCTTGCGCGTTGCTAAAGCGAATCGCCACACTGCTGTTGGCATTCTCAAGCGCCTCTACCTTAAACGCTTGTTCAACAGGTAAGAAATCATTGCTGTTATTGAGCACGTTACTGGTTGGATTACTGGGTTGGTCAAACAGGCCAGCATAAGTGGGGAGATGAAAAAGACAGATAAAAGTTAATAATAGAGCGCGCATAATGTGACTCACATAATCCAGTTGCCGACATCATAACTGAGCAAGGGCTCTGGCTACAGTATTTAGGCTGCGTTGTTGCTGGATATCGGCTTATTGCACGACTGCATTCGGTATTATTGCAAGGCAGGTTATAGCGAATACGGGTTAACTGCGGCGTATCACCCAGATTCCGCTCAAGACAAGTAAAAGGCCGGCGATTTTGCCAAAGTTAATGGGTATCTCTTTGTAGCCCACCCAGCCTTGGTGGTCGAGAAAGATGGCGCTGCTGAGTTGTCCGAGTAAAACCAACGCCATAAACAATAGTGCGCCAATGCGCGGTGCGACAAAGGCCGCGGTAAAGACAAAGAACGCCCCGAGTAAACCGCCAGCCCAATGCCACCAGTGTAAGCCTTTAAGGTTGCTTATGTTGACGGTCTCACGTTGCCAAAGCGCCAAAACTAACAGTGCAGCGGTGCCCACTAGAAAAGATATCGTGGCCGCATTTAATACGCTGGATACTTCACGTGCTAACAAACCATTGATGCCCGCTTGTAGCGGCATAAACGCACCTGAAACAAAGGCCATGGCAAGCAATGACCAGTAAATTTGTGGAGACATAAACAGCCTTAGGACACAATTATAAAATGCTATATTGCCACAAAAACAGCTGCTTTAAGGTGCTTTGTGGTGTTGATTGGCTTATTGAGGAGGAAAGTGCTGAAGGATTCGTTGCACCTGTTTACGGAGTTGAATATCACGCGCTTTCGGATTGGTGCGTGATGCTGGTAATGCCCAGCTGTTGCTAGCGCGCCAAATCAACTTCTGCGTCGTACTGTCGAGTATATCAATTTGCAGTTTTTGCGTGGTGTAAGAGATGTCGTAGTTTTCTATCCGCATCGAGGGACCCCACATTCCGCCCCAATAATCATTTTGCATCACTTGTGAGCGTTGTTGGTGTTGTTCGGTAATCAGCCACGCGCGCACCTGGATCGGTGCGTTTTTAGCTTTTTGCAAGCCTTGTTGCGTGAGTTGTTCACTAATCGCCGAGCGAATCCGTTCGGCATCCAAATCACTGCGTATTTCAGCTGATTTTGGCAAAAACTCGATCGCCGGCTCAGCCCATTGCCAGCTTCGTAGTGTTTCAAAACTGTGCTGAGTCTGGTAATCCAGCTCGCCTATAGAGTGGTTTTGACAGGCGCTAAGAGCCAACACACTGATCAGTAATAGATAGCGACTGAACATAAAACTCTCCCAAAAGTAGCATTTTGTATGGTTTTTAATTCGGGTTTTATAGATGGCTCTGTTAGGATACTGCGCTTATATTGAGTTTAATTCTACCGCATCATGCGGTTTTTATTTGCCAACGGAGGCATGCATGTCTGAAGTAAATCTGAGCACTGATGAAGCACGAGTCAGCTATGGTATCGGTCGTCAAATGGGTGATCAACTGCGTCAAAACCCACCTCCTGGTATTAGCATTGATGCGGTCATTGCCGGTTTAACTGCTGCATTCAACGGCGAGCCAAGCGTCGTTTCTGGTGAAGATCTGAATGCCAGCTTCACTGTGATTCGTGAGCGCATGGAAGCCGAAGCAGAAATTAAAGCAAAAGCGGCTGCCTCTGAGGGTATTGAATTTTTACAAGAAAATGCTAAAAAAGCTGGCGTGACGACACTGCCTTCTGGTCTGCAGTATGAAATCATCACCAGCGGTGAAGGTGCGCAGCCAAATCGCGAAAGCACTGTACGTACGCACTACCATGGCACTTTGATTGATGGTTCAGTGTTTGATAGCTCATATCAGCGCGGTGAACCTGCAGAGTTCCCTGTTTCTGGGGTGATCGCTGGTTGGACTGAAGCGCTGCAGTTAATGAACTGCGGTAGCAAATGGCGCCTATATGTGCCGAGCGAGTTGGCCTACGGTGGTCAATCGGTCGGAAGTATTCCTGCGCATAGCACCTTAGTGTTTGATGTTGAATTATTGGACGTTGTTGCTTAAGCATCCAATAATTGCGCTGTGCCTGAGCGAGCGGCTTGGGCATAGCACAATAAAAATAAATGCCGCACTTGTTCTTTGATCGCCAGTGGCTCTGGATTGTTTAGATCATTGATGTCCAATACGCCTTGTTCGCGCAGTGCCTCTAAGTCTTCTCCTTCAATCTGTACACAAACATTGCCTGTTAAACGATTAATAATTCGCAGGTAAGGTTGTGGGCGATCGAGCCAAGCATCAATAAAATACGTCATAGTAAAACCCTTATTTGTAAGTTAATTTCGTAAACGAGAATACTTCTCATTTGTTTTTGACGCAAGTGTTTCTGTAATTTCCAGGTCTTGACTGCAGTCAAGTGCGATTTCTTGTGAGCGTTGTATTGTTTTTTGAACATGACAACGAGGATTCTGCTATGACAACTGCCGTTCACCCATTAATTAAAGATGTGCCTAAACTTGCACAAGACTTAAAGGATCTTTGTGATGACGATGCAAAGTTTGCAGGTCAAGTTAAAGAGTATGAGCAGCTGATTGCTCGCTTAACTGCACTGCGCGCCGGCACAAACACTGCGAGTTCTGAGGATACGCAATTGCTTGAGCAGCAATGCAGCGCGCAACAGGCTATTTTACTGCGCAAATTGACGCATCCGGCAGGTGGTTGCTGTGGCGGGTGTGGTGGTTAATGCGCTGTAAAAATGTGTAACTTTGTTAGCGTTGCATTTGTGTGATTGCTGTATATAATAACAGTTAATTAGGGTTGGTGATCATTGACCCATCCGCAAATGACATCGCAAACAGGGGAACCCCGTATGGCCAAGGCCAAACGTATGTATGGCTGTACAGAGTGTGGAGCAACTTTTCCAAAGTGGGCGGGGCAATGTGCTGAGTGCGGTGTTTGGAATACCTTGGTTGAAACCCTGATTGAAGGCGATGCACCCTCGAAAGGGCGTGCGGGGTGGGCGGGTGATCAAACCGAGCTGAAAACCTTAGCGCAAGTCAGTGTTGAAGAAGTTCCGCGTTTCTCAACACAATCCAGTGAGTTAGATCGTGTGCTGGGTGGTGGCTTAGTGGATGGCTCAGTCGTTTTGATTGGTGGCGATCCGGGAATTGGTAAATCCACTATTTTGTTGCAAACCCTGTGCAGTATGGCTAAAAATATTTCTGCCTTATATGTGACAGGTGAAGAGTCACAGCAGCAAGTTGCTATGCGTGCCCGTCGTTTAGAGCTGCCACAAGATAAACTCAAAGTAATGACGGAAACCTGCATTGAAACAATTTTAACTGTGGCTCGCCGTGAAAAACCGCGGGTGATGGTGATTGATTCAATTCAAACTATTTTTACTGAACAACTGCAGTCTGCCCCTGGTGGTGTTGCGCAAGTACGTGAAAGCGCCGCTCTATTGGTGCGCTATGCAAAGCAAAGCGGTACGGCAATTTTCTTGGTGGGTCATGTTACTAAAGAAGGCTCGCTCGCCGGCCCGCGGGTGCTTGAACATATGGTCGACACTGTCCTGTATTTTGAGGGCGAATCAGACGGCCGTTTACGCATGCTGCGCGCGGTAAAAAATCGCTTTGGTGCAGTTAATGAGTTGGGTGTCTTTGGCATGACTGATCGTGGTCTCAAAGAAGTATCAAATCCTTCCGCGATCTTTCTCAATCGCGCCCATGAAGCCGTCTCCGGCAGTGTGGTAATGGCAACTTGGGAAGGTTCGCGGCCGATGCTGATTGAAGTGCAAGCTTTGGTCGATACCAGTCATTTAGGTAACCCGCGCCGTGTGACTGTGGGGTTGGATCAAAACCGTTTAGCGATGTTGCTTGCGGTTTTACATCGTCACGGCGGTATTCCAACCCACGATCAAGATGTGTTTCTCAATGTGGTGGGTGGCGTTAAAGTATTAGAAACTGCATCAGATTTGGCTTTGATGGCTGCCATTATTTCTAGCTTGCGTAATCGTCCGCTCGAACATGGTTTATTGGTGTTTGGGGAAATTGGTTTATCGGGAGAGATACGTCCTGTTCCGAGTGGTCAAGAGCGCTTAAAAGAAGCAGCCAAACATGGTTTTAAGCGTGCGATTGTACCCAAGGCCAATGCACCGCGAGAAGCACTGCCTGGTTTGCAGGTGATCGCGGTTACGCGCTTGGAAGAAGCTTTGGATGCGCTGTTTGAGTGAGCGTATTGCGGAGCAGTCACTAACATAATGTCGGTTTGCCTGTTCGAGTCAAGGGTGAAGCGTTACAATGCGCCACCTATAAAAGCCTAGGAGTTCTTCTGGTGTCTGTCGTTTTTGTCGCTGCCTCCAAATTACCCACCCCGTTTGCTGAATTCACTATGCACGGTTTCCTTGATGAAGAGACTGGTAAAGAGCATGTGGCTTTAACTTTAGGGGATATTGCTGATGGTGAGCCTGTGTTAGGCCGCTTGCATTCTGAATGCCTCACAGGTGATGCGTTGTTCAGTCTGCGCTGTGATTGTGGCGCACAGCTTGAGGCGGCTATGCGTGCGATTGCCGAAGAAGGACGCGGTGTTTTGTTATATTTGCGTCAAGAAGGCCGTGGGATTGGTTTGCTGAATAAAATCCGAGCTTATAGCCTGCAAGATGGCGGAGCTGATACGGTAGAAGCGAATGAACAATTGGGCTTTGCTGCAGACTTACGTGACTACTCGATTTGTCAGCCGATGCTTGAGCATCTAGGTGTGCACTCTTTGAAGTTGATGACCAATAATCCGCGCAAAGTCAGCGCTATGCAGGGTTTTGGCGTAGAGATTGCCCGTCGTGTGCCGCTACAGGTGGGGCAAAACCCTTACAATAAACTGTATTTGGCGACTAAAGCCGGCAAATTAGGCCATCTATTGGGTCGTGAACATCAGGCTGAGTACGAGTCGTGAGCCCTCTCGATGCGCGACGCACCTTACGTGTCTTGTGGTGGCTGCAGCTTGCTGTCGCACTGCTACCTGTTTGGATGTTTCCATCTGCAATTTTTGACTTAGGACAGCACACTGAGCTTGCTTCGCTATTGTTTTTTATCGTGGCATTGTTTCTATTGTTTCTCAATAGCAAGCCTTTTCAGCGCTTTAAGCATGCAGTGATTGCGGTGAGCGCGTCGCGTGCCACTGAGCATGAACAGGCGGCTTGGCAGGATTTAATGCATATCCGTTTACAAGCATTATGGTATGCCTGTATTCCCGCTTGGGCCGCAACGCTGGCAAAAATACTGGGTTTAGACATGCCAGTTGTTGCGTTATTGGCCGTTGCCACCCCTGTGCTTTTTTTGCTGTATCGAACACCACGTCAGCTGTCGTGAATAGAGTCTCGTTGGGATTTTAAACGCTGACATAGGCCCAAAAAATGAGTAGATGTTGCTTCAGTCGGTCAGTTTGCTCAGTTTAAGCATGGAAACCATGCTGTGCTTGCAGCCTGATTTAATCCTGAGTTGGCTGGATACATTGCGAGGATGCAGTTGACGCCGTTACGCCAACCAGATGTGCCGATATTTAGCACCCATGTTGATACTATAGCTCCGCTTGCTGAGTAAATTTTAAGCTTGCTGCTCTCGTTGGCGCGCAGCAACGCGGTACGCTTGGCCGGTTATTCGGGCTGTTAAGTGCTAGAACGGCCTGCTTGTGGTCTAGAGCACCTAGGCTGGCTGATGTTTGCAGCACTTGAGCAGTTATGTGAGCATTTGGCTGCCATTGAGTAAGCGCTTGACGCACACCATTGTTTTTATAAGTGGATATTATGACTTTTACCTATAGCGCGCGCAGTCGCGCGATTGAACCCTTTCATGTGATGGCATTGTTACAGCGTGCCAATGAGTTACAAGCGTCGGGCCATGATGTGATTCATTTAGAAATTGGTGAGCCTGATTTCAATACTGCCGAACCGATTATTCAAGCCGGACAAGCGGCTTTAGCCGCAGGTCATACGCGCTATACCGCCGCGCGTGGTTTACCGGCTTTGCGTGAGGCGATTGCCGGTTTTTATGCCAGCCGCTACGCTCTAAATATTAACCCTGAACGGATTATGATTACTCCGGGTGGCTCCGGTGCCTTGTTGTTGACTAGTGCGCTATTGGTTGACCCCGGTAAACATTGGCTGTTGGCGGATCCAGGTTACCCCTGTAATCGTCATTTTCTGCGTCTGGTCGAAGGTAATGCACAGCTGGTGCCAGTAGGGCCAGACGTGAACTATCAGTTAACCGCTGACTTGGTGGCGCGCTATTGGGATCAAGACAGTGTCGGGGCTTTAGTCGCATCGCCAGCCAATCCGACCGGAACAGTGTTGAGTCGCGTGGAGTTGGCTGGGTTGTCAGAGGCACTGCGTTCGCGTGGCGGGCATTTGGTGGTCGATGAGATTTACCATGGTCTAACTTATGGTATGGATGCAAGCAGTGTTTTAGAAGTTGATAACGATGCCTTTGTCTTGAATAGTTTTTCTAAATATTTTGGCATGACTGGATGGCGTTTGGGTTGGTTGGTGGCGCCTGAGGCGGCGGTACCTGAGCTGGAAAAACTGGCGCAAAATATTTACATTAGCGCACCGACGCTCTCGCAACATGCTGCACTGGCGTGTTTTCAGCCGGATACTTTGGCTATTTTAGAAGAACGTCGTGCTGAATTTGCCGCGCGCCGTGATTACTTATTGCCGGCGTTACGCGAGCTGGGTTTTAAGATTGAAGTGGAGCCGCAGGGTGCGTTTTATCTGTACGCTGATATTTCAGGCTTTGGCGGTGATGCTTTTGATTTTTGCCGCCATTTTTTAGAAACAGAGCATGTAGCGATTACCCCTGGTATCGACTTTGGCCGCTCGCGCGCCAATCAGCACGTGCGTTTTGCGTATACGCAAAGTGTGCCGCGTTTAGAGCAAGCAGTGGAACGCATTGCTCGAGGGTTAATGACTTGGAAGGCGCAACATGCAGTTTGATTCGGTATTAGAAGAAGGGCGCTTACTGCAGCGTTATAAGCGGTTTTTTGCTGATATTGAGTGCGCTGATGGCCGGCTGATAACCGCGCATTGTGCCAATACCGGCTCGATGCAGAACTGTATGGCAGAGGGCGCGCGAGTTTGGTTCAGTCGCAATGACGATCCAAAGCGCAGGCTTAAGGCAACCTGGGAATTGGTGGAAACCCCGCATGGCCGCTTAGCCTGCATTAATACTGGACGAGCGAATCGTTTGGTGGAAGAGGCGTTGACGGCGGGAGTAATTACGGAGTTGCTTGGCTTTACTCAGCTGCGTCGTGAAGTGAAGTATGGTGAAGAAAACAGTCGCGCTGATTTTTGCTTGATGTTTGCTGAGCAGCCGGTGTTTGTTGAAGTAAAAAGTGTCACTTTGGGTTTTTCCGATACCGATACAGCCGCGTTTCCTGATGCGGTAACCACACGCGGTGCCAAGCATTTACGTGAGTTGACCGCATTGGCTGCCAGTGGTCAGCGAGCTGTGTTGATTTATTGTGTCAATCTGAGCGGAATTACTGCAGTACGTGCGGCCGAGGAGATTGACCCTGCGTATGCTGCAGCGTTGCTGGAGGCTAAGGCTGCCGGGGTTGAGATATTGGCGTATGGCACCACGCTTTCACCAGCAGGCATTGAAGTAACCCAACGCTTGGCAGTGGAGTCGAGCTGATGTAACTCTGCTTGTGCATTTGCCATGTGTAAGCGTGTATTCGGGGTGCAAACGCGCGTGGCTGCTCTGCAAGTCAGCTCTGAAATTTAATAAACAGATAGACGGTTTACGCCTAGAGTGACGCATGTCATTGCTTGTTCAGTATTATGGGTTGATGATCAATAGACGAGCTGTTTTATGTGCTCTGGCTCTTTTGCAGTAACGCCTTGTCTAGTTTGGACAGGGATCTAAGCGAGGAATTAATCATGACGATGCCAAGTCAAATGCAAGCCATTGTTTACGGTGGCCCAGGTGTTAAGTCTTTCGATATGGTGCCTACACCGAAGATTCTGCAACCCACTGATGCGATTGTGAAAATCGTTAAAACAACGATTTGTGGAACCGATTTACATATTCTCAAAGGTGATGTCCCTGCAGTGACCAAGGGACGCATTTTAGGTCACGAAGGTGTGGGTATTGTTGAAGAGGTGGGCAGTGCTGTCACCCGCTTCAAAAAAGGTGATCATGTCCTGATTTCCTGTGTCAGTGCTTGCGGTAAGTGTGGTTACTGCAAAAAACAAATGTATTCGCATTGCGAGGATGGTGGTTGGATTTTAGGCCACTTGATTGATGGTACTCAGGCGGAATATGTGCGTACGCCGCATGCTGATAACAGTTTGTACCATGTGCCAGAAGGTGCTGATGAAGAAGCGTTGGTGATGCTCAGTGATATTTTGCCGACCGGCTTTGAAATTGGTGTGCTCTATGGTGCGGTGAAGCCGGGCGATACGGTTGCGATTATTGGTGCAGGTCCAATTGGTATGGCTGCGCTGTTAACTGCACAGTTTTTCTCACCCGCCCGTTTGATCATGGTCGATGTCGATGACTCACGTCTAGCCATGGCGAAAACATTTGGCGCGACGGATGTCATTAATAGTGCGACCAGCGATGCGGTAACTGAGCTGATGGCGATGACCAAAGACGGGGTTGATGTGGTTATTGAGGCTGTTGGGATTGCTGCGACTTTCGATATTTGCCAGAGTGTTGTACGTCCAGGTGGACATATTGCTAACGTTGGCGTACATGGCACCAGTGTTGATCTGCAACTGCAAGATTTGTGGATCAAAAATATCACCCTCACGACCGGCTTGGTCAATACCAATACCACCGACATGCTGATGAAAAATGTGCAGTCTGGCAAATTAAAACCTGCTGAGCTCATTACTCACCGTTTTGCATTTTCTGACTTTATGCGGGCTTATGAAGTATTTGCTAATGCCAGTAAAGAAAAAGCACTGAAAGTGATGATTGATAACAGCTAACTCAGCAAGATCGTTTAATGCGGCTTGTTTGGCTGATTAAACACAGCCTTCCTTGGGTGACTTGGGAAGGCTTTTTTATGATTTGCTCGCCTCACCTTATCCGAAGGGGCTGCCAATATTGAATACATTCAATCCCTCACGGTAGATTTGATCTGCTTCATGTTGCCTGCCATGGGAAGTGTTGTCAGTGATCAGGCCTTACTTGTTCTGCCGAGTTATCGAGATTCGAAACGAAAAAAAGATAAAAAGTGCAAACTGAACCATAGCTACATATTGATATCCAACACTTTGACACTGTTATTCAGCGAAGGAAGGATATTTACTATGTTATATACCATCGCATTGGTGCTTTTAGTTTTATGGGTTTTGGGACTGGTTTCGTCTTATACAATTGGTGGATTTATCCACATTCTCTTAGTGGTCGCAGTCGTTATTATTTTACTGCGTGTCATCAGTGGCCGAAAACCGCTTTGACCGTTGATTGCTCAGCGCATAAAAAAGGGTTACAGCTATAAACTGTAACCCTTTGTTTTATTTGGTCGGGACGGAGTGATTCGAACACTCTACCCCTAGCACCCCATGCTGTTAAAGTATGTATTCTGATGGACGTGTGTGGACACCTGTGTATAGGCTTTGGCCTAGTGTTTATAGGGCTTTCAGGCTATAATACTGTCCATTAGGGTCTACACTAGTCTGCTTGCTTCTACCTTTTGTGTTTACCCCTTTTTTGAATGGTAAGTAATATGACTAGGTATCCCAAGGCTGGTAAAGGTACTAAGTGGACGATTCGGGAACTGAATGCGATCCCTGCTGAATGGCACGGTGATACTCTTTCTGATGGTGGCGGTTTGTCTGGTGAGGTTCGTTTCATTAGTAATGGTAATGCGTCTATTCGCTTTAAATATGCCTTTCGCTGGGAAGGCAAAGTCAAGTGGTATCAGTTAGGGACGTTCCCAGGGATTGGTATTGCTGATATACGGGCGGAGCGTGACCGTGCTCGTCAGTTGGTGGCTGAAGGCGTCAATCCGGTAGATTCAAAAAAAGCCACAAAGATAGAGGCGCAAGCCGCCATAGAAGCGACTATTGCTGAAGCTAAGCGGCAGGACACAGAAAACCTGACTTTTGCTGAGTTGTTTAACGAATGGTTGAGAAAAGGAGTCGCCCGACAAGATGGTAATGCGGAGTTGGAGCGGAGCTTCAATAAAGACGTACTACCAACAATCGGTCAAAAGGCGATCCGTGAGCTGACAGACGATGATCTGCTCGATGTGCTGAACAGTGTTCGCCAGCGTGGAGTTAACCGGCACATCGTAATTCTAAACAGCGACATTGGTCAGATGCTGCGCTGGGCTGAAAAACGCCAGCCGTGGCGAAAACTAATGGCTGATGGTAATCCTGCCGACCTCATTGATATCGAAACACTGCTTGATCCAGATTATGAGACCGAGCGTGAAAGAGTGTTGAGCTCAGAAGAAATTAGGGAACTGAGAGATATTCTCGCCAAGCTTGAGTCAGATTATGCTGCGTTGCCAGCAGGTGAGAAGTATTCAGGTATTCGCCCTGTAAATAATCGTGTGCAGAGTGCGGTATGGATATGTCTAGGTACGCTTTGTCGAATAGGGGAGTTGCTGCAGGCTGAGTGGAGGCATATTGACCTAAATGCCGGTACATGGCTCATTCCGGCCAAGAACGCCAAAGGCAAGCGTGGCAAGAAGCAAGACCATCATGTATTTTTATCCTCGTTTGCTGTTGCTCAGTTTAGGCGGCTCAAAGCTGAAACTGGTCAAAGCTTGTTTTGCTTTCCAAATAGGAAAGACGATGCTCACGTGTGTTTGAAAACAGTCAGTAAGTTAATCGGGGATCGTCAGTGTAGATTTAAACGTCGCAGTAAACCGTTATCCGGACGGCAGCACAATGACACCCTAGTGCTGTCTGGTGGGGCTAATGGCGAGTGGACTCCGCATGACATGAGGCGCACTGGTGCAACCATTATGCAAAGTCTGGGTGTGCCTCTGGATATCATTGACCGATGCCAGAATCACGTTATGGCAGGGAAGGTGCGCCGACATTACTTGCATCACAATTACGCAGAAGAGAAAACAAAAGCATGGCGGTTGCTAGGTGAACACATAGAAACAGTTCTCAGTTCAGATAATGTTGTTATGATTTCGAAGCGAGCATAGACGTCTAGTTGCTGGCATAGTTCGGGACTGTACGAGTAAAGAGTTGAGCAGCAATTACTGGCTATGCGGCATTAGGTCAGCAAATACGCGGACCGCTAACATGGCATTAAAGCGTATGGAGTTTGGTGGTGTGTTTTGATTTGTTACGGTCTTAACTCATGGTTTTTTTGTAACAGGAAGCTCCTTCTTTTGAGGTTTTGTGAAGGGGCGCCATGGGTTTTTTGTAACAGGAAGCTCCTCCTTTTGAGGTTCTGATGATTTGCCCTGGTCAGATGTAATAGGTGATCCTGTATTGATAGGTGGCTGGTTTATTAGAGTGTTTCCTGTGGGCTGTAAGAGCGGTGTTGATTGTTCAGTGACAAAGGATGGTGCCTCAGGGGTGTTCGGTGAGCTTCTTTTGTTTTGCAGTACTTTGTTGTAATAGTTTTGTCCTTCGGACTTTATGGCTTCTGCTGAGTTTTGAATGATGATATTCAGTAGCAGTCGCTGACTGATGTTGTTCTTCTTGGCTAAACGCTGAATTGCCGTGACTGTGGATTTTGGCATTCTAACTGACATTTGGCGTCTGCTTTTTCCATACTTAAGGTCTTTTTTTGATGTAATGACTTCCGTAGCGGTTTTATCGGTAAGAAAATCGTTTACCAATGTGTTGATTGCGACGGTTTTGTGTTCGATGAAGTCGCATGGATTCTGCTCGGTATCTAGGAAATTATAAATAAGGAAGTTTTTTTCATCCTGCTTATCTTTACTTCTGAATTCTTGTTTTTCAGTGGTTTTTATTATTCGTTTAATCCCCTTCTCGACTTCTTGGCTTTTTGCGCTGAGCAGAATTGCTGCTTCTGTTTTTGCGTTGATCGTAAAGCCTTGCTGAGTGATGAGCTCTTTGATTTTTGCCTGCTTAGGGTTGTTTGTCCCAGCCAAGGTTTTTTTGAGTTTGACCAGGTCTTTTTTATATTTATTGTATTCATCAACGGCTTCTTTGTACTTGTTTTGGCTTCTTTTTAAATCCTGGCGACCTAAAATTTCGGTATGTATTCTGAAACTATCAAGGTGTTTAATGCTGCTGTAAATACAGTTGATTTGCTTTGTGTGTAGGTATGTTGTCGAGTCTAGCTGTTGAGCTCTCTGCTCTACAAAATGCACGAAATCTTTGTCGGTAAATGATGCTGAGAAGTGGGGCTCATAATTCTCGAGCTCAGTTAGTTGAGTGCCTGCGATCTGTAAACAATGAGTGTGTAGCTGGCTGTTTATTGACGAGGAGTTTTTGAAATCTCCGAGTAAGTATGTTGGTAAAGAATACTTTGGTAGGTTGTTATGGGCTTCAGAATAGTCGATAGCTATTAGTATCTGGATCAGCTTTTTGATGCGGTCTTTTGAGTCTGTGATGTCACTTATTCTGCCCAGCTTTGCTCTTATGTCATCCTGCCATAGCCCAGCTACTTGTGTAGATAAGTATTTGATGCGCTTTTGATAGTGCTCGTCTGTTTCATTTGGCAGCTGCTGTTTGCCTTTTTTCAGGAGGGCTATTGTGGACCCTGTTAGGTAAGTTTTCAGTTGTTCTGAGTCTAGATCGCTCCTGATGAAATCTACCGCTAGTTCTTTTAGTGTGCGGAGTTGGTGAATACTTTTTTTGTGAAAGTATCGTGTGAGTTCTTCATTTAAATCAACAAGATAATTAATGCTGTTAACATATTGGCTTTCCAATTTACTTGTGATTCCTTTATTTAAGATAGTCGTTAAAATTGTATTTTAAAATGGTATCATAAATAGTCGTAAAAATAGTCATTTATAAAATTTGATAAGCTACGTGTTGCAATGCTTGTAGGCTTTTTTTGAAGCTTTTTAAGTGCTTTTAATTATTGATTTTACTTTATGTGTCTTTGTTCTGATAGTGCGGTTTTTAAGTGATTCGGTTTCTGTATTATCTCAACCCTTGAATCACTTCTTATGCCTTGTGCAGCGCTTGCTTTCTGCTGGGCTACCAAGAGCTTAAATTGCTCGCTAAGCAGTTTTTTAATGTGAATAAGGTGATGGCTTGGTAGTTGATGAGGCACGTCTTGATGCCCAGCATTTGCATCGCAAACTTGCTCATCTGTAGATCTTTCTGGATGGTCTTCTGTGGCGTATTCAGTTCAAGGCTGAGTGGTGAGGCTGGTTTTTTTTAAGGACAGGTAAAGCCGCCTGCTTGGTTTTTGACTCGCTTGATATGTCGCTACCTATCTCTGAGATCTACCGTCATGGATCTGCAACCAGATAGTTGATGTTGCCGATGCCTTGCCTTCAGCGAATAGCTAAATGCTGTTTAGCGTTCAGGTGCTTAGGGTGATTACTTGATAGCTGTAAAGACCTAGGCCGCATCATGCCATTAAAAAAATACTCCTCTGGCTAATGCTCTGACGAATAGGAGCGCAATGTCATGAGATTCATTTCAATGAAAGAAGTAATGCATAAAACTAGCTTGGCTAGATCAACCATCTATAAGTATCTGGCTGAGGGATGCTTTCCAAAGTCAGCATCATTAAGTGCTAACAAGGTCGTTTGGCTGGAAAGTGATATCGAAGAATGGATGAAGGAGAAGCTTGCACAGCGATAATTTTACCAGAGTAGCAGTAAAGTCAAAAACGCATAAAAACAAGGCATAACCAGTAGCAAAGCTTCGGTAATTACGGGGCAGTGCTTTTCGGTTATAGATATATATTACATTCTTATATATCACCACCTATTCAACACATGGCTACGTAGTCAAGCCAGTGTTGTAGTAAGGCTCTCCATAGGGCCACCCATCAGTACAGTGTCATTGGTATAGCTGCCCCTAGCAGCTGATTACCAATCCAGACCAATCATCCTAATCAACAAGTACCCACGCAGTCTTGCCTCCCTCTGTTTTGCAGAAGGGATGCTTTGCTGCGTCTATCAAAAGGTGTTTAGAAATGGCTTCATCAAGTAGCAACTATGTTATCAACGGTAAAACTGGCTATTACAATGGCTATACAGTAAATACAGGCTACACGGTTGATGCAGGTATCCTTAATCGGTTTATCAGTGTCTTAGATAGCGCAATGAGTGCTTACAGCCGTGTATTTGCCTTTAGGGTTGATTTGCGGCTACCGGCGGGATTGATCTTAACGCCAGAGATGGAGGCTCGACTCATCGATAGATTTATAGCTTCGTTTAAAGCGAAGGTGCGGAGTAACCGTGCAGCAGCTTTGAAGCTGAACCCTAATGCTCATGATACCGATGTCAGGTATTGCTGGGGTAGAGAAATGAATGCTCAGAGGGTGCTGCATTACCATTTCATGTTCTTTTTGAATCGTGATGCCTTTAACTCACTTGGCAGCTTTAAGGCTGCTAGTGGTAATACATATACACGTCTGGTGGAAGCGTGGGCTAGTGCTTTGGGTATCGCAGTTGGGGATGCGGCTGGGTTGGTACACGTGACTGTGGGTGGGATGTTTCATCTTGACCTTAATAGTACTAACTACGCTGAAATCAAGAATCAGCTCGTGCATAACTTAAGCTATATGGCTAAGGAAGAGACTAAGATGCTTGGCTGTGGCCTGCACCGCTATGGATCTAGTCGTAAGTAATTAGTGTGATATAGCAGGGTCTACTTTGATGATGGGCCCTGCGTATCATAGCGCGGCGTGTAGGCGCTCTAGGGTTGTACTTTACCGTCGGGTGGATTGCTTGTGCGCGTGCAGTGTGCGGCTTTGTAGGGCGGCTGGTAGGGTCTAAACGCTAGGTGGCTTGATATTTACAGTTGGGAGGATGTGCTTTGTATAGAGTGCAGTTAATCTATGCACTTTATACTGCCTAGATAAGGAATAAAATGAAAAAACAATGGACTGCAATGGCGTGTGTTTTAGCGATGTCGTTATATATCGCTCCTGCTACTGCCGATGAATACAGTGAATCTTATAAATGTGCGATTGAGGCATTTACTGAAGGGGCAGCGGGGCCATCATCATACTGCATTGGTAATTCGCATGACCCATCACCAATAGAAGAAAAAGCTTTTGCCGATGCTGAGCGTGACTTTAAGTCAGGAGCGATTGCTAAGGCGGGTCAGTGTCCGTTTGAGTTCGGTATCTGGATTGCAACAGGTAGTCGTGCGGATAGCTTTGAGGAAGGTGCGCAGTTAATCGCTACGCTAAGCGAGGCGGCCAACGTAGTGGAGTCAGGTCGAGACGTATTTTTATACGATTTAAACGGTAATAAGTTGTCCGCAGCTGTTACCAATGCATGTCTAGCTAAATACCAAACACCAACAGAAACCTATTCGGCATTCCCTACTGGGTTTACACATCTGGCTGTGATTGATGATCCTGATGGCTATACCAACATGCGTAGTCAGAAAAATGCACAAAGTCAGATCGTCGCCCGTGTCACACGAGGTGAACAGTTTTACACCTACAAGCAAGAAGGCAACTGGTGGCAGGTAAGAACTGCCGAAGGCAAGGTGGGATATATACATATCTCACGTATCCGACTGCTTAATTGAAGTGATTGATTTTACTGTTGGGTGGTAATGCGAGCCTTTCGTAATATCACACCAATAACTGCTAGATCAGGGTTGTGTATAAATCAGAATATCAGAGACATCAAAGTGCTCATCCGGCAAGGTGAAAGCCTTGCCTTTGAGCTAAAGAGTTATGTAAGTAGCCTGCCTGATCGTGATCACTACAGTCGCGTTTTCCCCTCCTAAATCTAGTTATGCCCCCTTATCCTGACTAAACCTTTAAGATTTACCCTATAATCACGCGTATACATGTCTGAGCCTGGGCGGTGCGGTCCGCTTTTATGCATCAGAAATCAAATCGCCCTCAAGGAGCGCGAGAATGACCGATATTGAAGATCGCTGGCTTTCTGTAGAGGAAGTAGCAAAGTACCTTGGTGTCAGCAGTGACACTGTGTACCGCTGGCGTGATAAGCAAGGTATGCCTGCCAATCGCGTGGGTAGGTTGTGGAAGTTTAAAAAAGACGAAATTGATGAGTGGGTACGCACAGGTGGGGCGAGTGAGGCCAATGGAAAGCATGACTGAAAAGAATAAACATTTAACTCGGTTTGGATTCAGCTTTGACCGAGGTGGTGCTCATAGCTCACGAACCATGATGCTCGAAGACTTGGTTAGCTTATTCGCATACGTTGATCGGCCTGAAGCTGAGAAAAGTGATTACCTGCATGCTATTGATGAAGAGAACTGTCTTGGCAAGCGTTCAGGTAAAACACGTCTTTTGACTTATCGCCACTTGGTTGACCTCTACACGCTTGATCACACTAAAGTGCTGTTTCGTGCTTTGTTGTATTTTTGGAATCGTGATGTTGAAGGGCAGCCGCTGCTGGCTCTAAGTTGTGTTTATGCGCGTGATGCTATTTTCCGTGCATCAGCTTCCTTTGTGCTCAGTGTTCCTGAGGGCGCACGAATTACCCGTGACTCAATTGAAGAGCTGATTGATGCCATTGAGCCAGGCCGCTTCAGTGCAGCAACCCTTAAATCAACAGCGCAGAATATTAATTCCACTTGGACCAAATCAGGTCATCAGCAAGGTAGGGCGATAAAGATACGTACTAGAGCTCAACCGACTGCTGGTAGCGTTGCATACGCCTTGCTTCTCGGTTATCTGTCTGGCGTCCGTGGGCAATCTTTGTTTGAGACTGAATACATCAAGTTGCTTGATTGCAGCTTTGATCAGGCAATTGGCCTTGCCGGTGAAGCCTCTCGTAAAGGCTGGATTATATTCAAGCATTTAGGCGATGTGATTGAGGTGGTATTCCCGAATATCATCAGCGCAGAAGAAATGGAGTGGCTTCGTGAGCAGAATTAAACAGCTGGTACAGTCTTACAGTAAGTTTATTAAAGTGCCTTGGCGCGATGACGCAGCTGCCGCTCAGCGTGTTGTGTTCTGTGTATATAACGAAAATGACGAGCGCTTACTGCGAGCTAAAATTGATGAGTTTGAAATCGTCACGCGTGAAGCAGATCATGAGTGGGCGATTTTTGATCTTACAGATACCTTTGCGCTGTGGCTGGGCTCACAGCGTTATGCCAAGAGCTATTTTGCTAAACCCAACTTACTGCCTACATTGCTCCCAAAGTACCTTGTTTATATAGCTGATGAGTTTGCTGCTTTCTTAGAGAAGAACAACGCAACTACGAATACGGTCATTGCGCTGCAGGGCGTAGGCTCATTATTTGGTTTGCTTAAAGTAAAAGATGTCGTTGATAGGTTAGCGCCCATGGTTGATGGGCGGCTGCTGGTTTTGTTCCCAGGCAGCTATGAAAACAATAATTACAGATTGCTTGATGGCTATGACGGTTGGAATTATCTCGCTGTGCCCATTACTGCAGACAAGGAATACTAAACGAAGGGTTTATGATGAAAAATCGTGATATTTACCAAAAGGATCCGGCCAGCCGCAAGCTGATTAACCAAGGTGTGGCTAGTGTCAATGATGAGCAAGACAGCGATGCATTAGCTGTGTTGCGTTATGAATTAGAAACCTTCGTGTGTGATGGTCAGTATGAAGCAGGGATGTCAGATATTCTTGCAACCTACCTGAAGAACGTCGATCAGTTAGAGCAGCCAGCAGCTTGGGTCAGTGGCTTCTATGGTTCGGGTAAATCACACTTAGTAAAAATGTTGCGTGCATTATGGGTCGATACGTCTTTTGACGATGGTGCATCGGCACGTGGTATTGCAAACCTGCCGCAAGGTATTCGTGATCAGCTTAAAGAGCTCAGCACCCAAGCGAAACGTCACGGGGGCTTGCACGCAGTGTCAGGTACTCTTGGTGCAGGAGCCAGTGGTAGCGTGCGTCTTGCTTTATTACGTCTTATTTTTAAGTCTGCAGGCTTGCCAGAACTCTATCCTGTTGCGCGCTTTGTCATGTGGCTCAAGCAAGAAAATATCTACGAGCAAGTACGTGCCCATGTTGAAGATAACGGTGTTGACTGGGATGAAGAACTTGACAACTTTTACGTTGCTGAAGCCTTGCATGATGCATTAGTGCACACCAAACCACAGCTGTTTCCAACCCCTGTTTCTTGTGTGGAAACGCTAATCAATCTTTATCCGCACGCTGATGATGTTTCGAGTGCTGACATGCTCAAAGCGATAAAACAGGTGCTGACTAAGGATGGCAAGCTTCCGCTAACCTTAATCGTGCTTGATGAGATTCAGCAGTACATTGGTACCAGCAGTGAGCGCTCCATTGATGTGCAAGAAGCAGTAGAAGCGTGCTGTAAGCACATTGGCGGCAAGCTTCTGTTTATCGGTACAGGTCAAACGGCTGTTACCGGTACCAGCAACTTAAAGCGGCTTGAGGGTCGCTTTACGGTACGTGTTGAGCTTTCTGATGCTGATGTTGATGCTGTAGTGCGTCAGGTTATTCTGGCAAAGAAGCCAGAAGCAAAAGCTCCCGTTGAGCACGTTATGCAAACCAACCTGGGTGAGATCTCTCGTCACCTGTCTGGAACAACGATTGGCCATAGGCAAGATGATATTCCTAATTTTGCGCAGGATTATCCAATTTTACCGGTGCGTCGTCGTTTTTGGGAAAACGCATTGCGCGTACTTGACCAGACCGGTACGGATAGCCAGTTACGTAATCAGCTCAGTATGATTCACAAAGTCATCCAGACCAACTTAGATCAGCCGTTAGGTCATGTGGTACCTGCAGACTATTTATATTTCGACTCAGCTGACAAATTACTCCAGTCACGTATTTTGCCGCGCAAAGTGCATGAGAAAACCTTCAGCTGGTTAAAAGGCACTAAAGACCAACAGTTAATGGCACGTGCCTGTGGCCTAGTGTTTCTGATCAATAAACTGAACAGTCAAAATAATGAAATTGGTATCCATGCCAATATCGACACCCTGGCAGATTTGTTAGTAGAGGACTTATCTCAAGGCAGTAGCACCTTGCGTAGTCAGTTACCAGGCGTGCTCGATAACTGTGAGCTACTGATGAAGGTCGGTGATGAATACCGCATTCAAACAGAAGAAAGCTCAGCCTGGAATGACGAGTTCTTAAGCCAGCGCTCAGCATTATCAAACGAAGCCTATCGTGTCGAAGCTGAGCGTGATGATCGTATTCGTAGGAAGTTTGCAGGATTAGTCCGCAAGCTAAGCCTGATGCAAGGCAGCTCTAAAGTAGTCCGTGATATTTCTCTTGTATTTGATTCTCAGCTACCAGTCGATGCAAATAAGCGTATTTGTGTTTGGGTGCGTGACGGCTGGAGCAGTGACACAAACTCAGTGCAAGCAGATGCAAGACAAGCTGGTAATCAGTCACCGACAGTCTTTGTATTTATTCCTAAGCGCTCAGCGGATGATCTGCGTCATCAGTTAATCGACTATAAAGCAGCCAGTGCCACACTCGATAAGCGCGGTGTACCTAACACACCAGAAGGTGCTGAAGCTCGTGCTGCGATGGAAACCACCAAGCAAACGTCAGAAGCTAAAATCAATCAGTTGCTTGATGATGCCTTCTCAGGTGCACGCGCCTTTCAGGCTGGTGGTAATGAGATTATCGGCAATGATTTACAAGAGATGGTGTTGGAGGCTGCGAATAATTCATTACAACGTCTCTATCCGCAATTTCAAATGGCTGACCATGAAGGCTGGGCCAAAGTGTATGCAAATGCCCAGAAAGGCATGGCTGACGCACTAAAAGCAGTAGGTGATGACGGTGAGCCAGCTAAAAACGCTGTCTGTAAAGTCATTCTCGGTTTTATTGCTGGAGGTAAAAAAGGTACTGATATTCGTGAGCAGTTTGAGACAAGCCCGTATGGCTGGGCGCGTGATGCTGTCGATGGTGGCCTACAGGTATTGCTAGTTGCCGGATTAATCCGTGCTGAAGATGAAAATAACAAAGCGGTTGATTTCAAAGACCTTGAGCGTAAGGCAATTGGTAAAATTAAATTTATCATTGAGTCGGCAACTGTCAGTGCTGTCCAGCGTATTCAAATTCGCAAGCTCTTACAAAAGCTTGGCATTTCAGCTAAGCAAGGCGAAGAGTCGCTGTGTATACCTGAGTTTTTGCAGAAGTTACGCGTTCTTGCTGAGAGAGCAGGGGGCGAAGCTCCTGCGCCTGCACGTCCAGATGCCGCCTTGCTTGAAGACATAAGTACCGTTAAGGGCAACGAACAGCTATTAACCCTGTACAACAAGCGTGATGAACTGACCGATGCGATCGACAGTTGGACAGGTCAGGCTGAGCGTATCAATAAACGTTTACCGGCTTGGCAGACACTCAAGCGCTTATTTACTCACGGTCAAAGCGTTGCCGGTGTTGAAGTGCTGGGAGCCCAGGCACGCCATATTGAAGAGCAGCGTCAGTTATTAGAAGAGCCTGATCAAGTACCGTTACTGCTTAGCAATCTAGCGCAACTGCTGCGTGATAAATTAAACACTTTGCATGCTGCCTACAGTGAGCAGCACCAGCAAGGTATGAATCGCTTAGAGCTGGATAGTAACTGGCAACAGCTTGAGCCTGAACAGCGTAATAACCTCTTAGCAGAGCAAAAGCTCACGCTTGCGCATGCACCGCACGTCCAAGTGGCAACTGTAGATGAGGTGCTCGCTACTTTGGGGCAATTATCATTGTCTGCATTTGCTGACCGTGTGGCCGCGTTATCAAGCCGCTTTAATGATGTAGCAGTGTCAGCCGCAACCTTGTGCGAGCCTAAGATTCAGTTTGTTTCTATACCACGTGAAACCTTAAAAACAGCTGAGGACATTGACCGCTGGGCGGAAGACGTTAAACAGCAGCTTAAAGGTGCGCTAGAGCAGGGCCCTGTGTCTGTAAAGTAAATTGTATGCGCACCATTGCACAGCGCAAATAATTGCAGTGTGCGCAATGTGTGCGCAATTCTCTTAAGAATTGAAAGATAAATGATTTAGCGCATTTAACCGCGCAATTATGGAGAGGTCAGGACGATGCTGCCATTAGATAAAGCACTTAGAAACCAACTGGAACGTACAATTAAGCATGCACGTAATATTGCTGAAGATGCAGCACGTGCCGTGTTGGAACAGTTGGGGGTCAGCGAAGCAACACCCTTTGCGCATCTAAGTGAAGCTGAGCGAGAGCTACGTCGTAAGCTGCGTTTACATGGACGCCAGCTGGGTGACGCACTCAACGGCGGCAGTATTCAAAGCATGGAGCGCTTAGTTGAAGAGACCGCTTATCAGCATTGGCATCGTATGCTGTTTGCGCGTTTTTTAGCTGAAAATAATTTACTAATGTACCCCGATCCTGATGAGCCAGTTGCCGTCAGCTTAGAAGAGTGTGAAGAGCTTGCTGCAGATGAAGGCGCTGCTAATGGTTGGGAGCTAGCAGCGCGTTATGCTGCAGATATGTTGCCGCAGATTTTCCGTTTGGAGTCGCCTGTATTTGCACTAACGTTTTCGCCTGAGCACCAACTCAAGCTTGAGCGTTTACTGGCTGATTTAGCTGAGGAAGTCTTTACTGCATCTGACAGCCTTGGTTGGGTGTATCAGTATTGGCAGGCTGATAACAAAGATCGTATTAATGAATCTGAAGTAAAAATTGGTGCACGTGAATTGCCGGCAGTAACGCAGTTATTCACTGAGCCTTATATGGTTGATTTCCTATTGGATAACGCCTTGGGTGCTTGGTGGGCCGCTAGAAAGCTCACCGAACAAGACTTTAAGAGCGCGAGCAGTGAAGAAGAGCTACGCCAGAAAGCATCCATACCTGGAGTGCCCTTGGCTTATCTGCGTTTTGTGCAAGAGGAAGATGCCGCAGGTAATAAGGTTTGGGCTCCGGCAGCAGGTACGTTTGATGCCTGGCCTGAACAGTTAGCAGACCTGAAAACACTGGATCCAAGTTGCGGATCAGGCCACTTTTTGGTGGCAGCTTTACTAATGCTAGTGCCGATGCGCATTGAGCGTGATGGTCTTTCTGCACAACAAGCAGTTGATGCTGTATTGCGTGAAAATATTCATGGGCTAGAGCTTGACCCGCGCTGCGTTGAATTAGCTGCTTTTACTCTAGCTATCACTGCTTGGAAATACCCTGATGCTGGCGGCTACCGCGTACTTCCTGAGTTGAATTTAGCCTGCTCGGGCTTATCTGTAAGTGTGGCTAAAGAAGAGTGGAAACAATTAGGGTTGGGTAAAAAGAACCTCACTATTGCTCTCGATTGGATGCACGATACTTTTAAAGACGCTCCGGTACTAGGTAGTTTGCTGAATCCAGCTAAGGCTGATGCGGCCAAAATAGTTCAATGGGATGAGCTTTCAGCTGCGCTAGAACAAGCTCTACAGCAAGAACAGAATGACGAGCAGCAAGAAGTTGCTGTCGTTGCTCAAGGCTTGGCTAAAGCGGCTACTTTGCTGGCTGGAAAGTATTCATTGGTGATTACTAACGTGCCTTATTTAGCGCGCGGTAAACAGAGTGAACAGCTACGTGACTTTTGCGAAAAACACTATCCAGAAGGTAAGAACGACTTAGCTACAGTGTTTCTTGAACGCTGCCTAGAGCTTTGCAATGAAGGTGGAACATCAAGCATTGTATTACCGCAGAATTGGCTGTTTTTAACTGGATATAGAAAGTACCGTGAAAAGCTTCTTAAAAACGATACTTGGCATTTGATTGCTCGGCTAGGTGAGGGAGGGTTTGATTCGACAGCTGCGGCAGGCGCATTTGTAGCTATGGTTACAATTAGTCGTGGTAATACGACTAAAAATGCTGGTGGACTATTTGCTGAGATGAGTAATGGTAATCTACTACGCGGTCTTGATGTGTCGAGTGCTCGTGGTGTTTTTGAAAAATCTCAAAAACTATCAACTACACAAATTAAAAGTGTAGCGCAAGTAGAACAGCTGGGGAATCCTGACGCGAGGATCACACTAGAAGAGTCAAGTAGCGAGGTATTGTTGGCAGAGTACGCTGACTCTTTAGTTGGTATACAGACTGGTGATTACCCTCGTTTTGCAGTTGGTTTTTGGGAGATAGAAAAGATTGATAATGGTTGGATTAAATACGAAAGGCCTGGTAAGAAAAGCGTGGATCGCACAGAGGCACTTTTGTGGGAAGAGGGTAGCGGGCAGTTATATAATTTAGTTGTTGAAAAGCTTGGCGAAAAAGGTGTGCGAGCCTGGATAAGAGGCGAAGAAGCTTGGGACAAGCAAGGTGTTTCAGTTCAACTAATGCGAAACCTTGATGCTTCACCTTATTTTGGTGCTAAGTATGATCAAACAATGGCTGTGATTCTGCCTCACAAACAGGAGCATTTATTACCAATCTGGTGTTTTTGTTCTTCACCAGAATACAGTGAAGCAGTAAGGCGAATAGATCAAAAACTTAATGTCACCAATGCGACTTTAGCTAAGGTGCCTTTTGATTTAGAGCATTGGATGAAAAAAGCTCAAGAAAAATACCCTAAAGGCTTATCTAAATCTTATTCAAACGATCCTACACAATGGGATTTTCATGGTCATCCTTGCGGGACTGTACTTTGGGATGATGTAACTAAGTGGACTGTTGTAGGTGCTGTACGTACTGACGATAGCGTATTGCAGATAGCCGTTGCACGTCTGCTTGGCTACCGCTGGCCTGCCGAGTTAGATGTTGAAATGGAGTTAGCTGATGAACAGCGCGATTGGGTTAAGCGTTGCGATGCATTGCTGAGCTATGCCGATGACGACGGCATAGTTTGTATTCCACCGGTGCGTGGTGAAGCAACGGCTGCCAGTCGTTTATTAGATTTATTAGTAGCTTCTTACGGTGATGCTTGGTCAAACGATATTTTGGCTCAGCTCCTCAGCAGTGCTAGCCATGCGGGTAAAAGCCTAGAAAGCTGGTTGCGTGATAAGTTCTTTACCCAACATTGCAAGCTTTTCCAAAATCGCCCCTTTATCTGGCATGTTTGGGATGGCTTAAGTGATGGCTTCGCTGCTTTAGTAAACTACCATAATCTTGATTACAAAACGCTCGAGACGTTGATTTACACTTATCTAGGTGACTGGATTAGCCGTCAAAAACAAGATATCGCCAGCGGTGTAGACGGTGCAGAAGAAAAGCTCGCCGCTGCTGAGGGGCTTAAGAAAAAGCTTGAATTGATTCTGCAAGGTGAAGCGCCTTACGATATTTTCGTGCGCTGGAAGTCTCTCGAAGAACAGCCCATTGGCTGGAGTCCAGACCTGAACGATGGCGTACGCCTCAACATACGTCCCTTTTTGAATGTTCCCGATGTCGCCAAAAAAGGCGCAGGCGTCCTCCGCGATAAACCCAACATCCACTGGAAAAAAGACCGTGGCAGCGATGTCGCCTCAGCCCCTTGGTACCACCTCGGCCTTGAGTACGGTGGCAAAGAAGGTGATCGAATCAACGATCATCATTTAAGTTTAGATGAGAAGCGCTGTGCAAGGCAGGGCGATGAATGAGTCTTCAAAATAAAACTAGCGAACTAGATAGCTTCCGTATTGCGCCTACCCAAGTGTTAGCTCAAGAAGCTTTTGAAAGTTTATCTTTGTCACCAGGTTTGATAGGGGAAGATCTTCTCCAGATTCTGGAGCAGCGCTTTGTTGATGCTCAGCGTTGCTTAGAGCACTCACCGCTTGCAACCATCATGCTTTGTGGTTCTTTGTTAGAAGGGTTGCTGCTTGGACTTGCTCAAAAAAGAGCTAAAGAATTTAACCAAGCAAAGCAGTCACCCAAAAACAAAGAAAATAAAACTAAGAGCTTTAATGAATGGACTCTCGCAGAGTTTATTAATGTTGCTCATGGGTTAGGAATACTTAGAGGCGATGTTGCAGGTTTTGGTCATGCTCTACGCGATTTTAGAAACTACATCCATCCATACGAACAGTTAAAAGCAAGTTTTAATCCAGATCAACATACTGCTGAAATGTGTTTGTTAGCTGTCAAAGCTGCAGTACACGGCATTCGTGATTTTACGAAGCTAAGCTCAGTAATTATTTCTGGGGATTGGGCGAATCATCCAAACGCAACACAGCTTGCATTGCTGTGCTTGATCGGCACTTGGGATGAGAACAACGAGGCTGATAAAAAAGCTGTAGCTAGCATGCTTTGTATGAGCTATGACGAGTGGTTTAAGCTAGCAAGAGAAATAGTTCAGCTGCCTAACAGTCCGCTAGCAGTGAAAGGTGGTGTGTGGCGTATTAAGAATAAAAAAGAATTTTTCGAAATTCTTGCCTCACGTATACACGATCAAGATTTAGATAACTTTAAAACGTTAGCTGTAGAAATCTTCAAAGAAAATGACCCTATTTTTGAGTTGAAGTCAGAAGAGCGATATACAGCTAGTCTGCACTCTAAGGTTATGAGTTATTCCTCGGTTATACGAGAGGGCGTTTCTGAGGGGCTCGCTTTGTTGACGTGCTACCAAGGTATCTGTACACACAGCACGCAGGGTAAGCTTAGAGGAACAGTTGAGCGGGTTATTTACGATGTGTTAATGCAAGCAGATTGGGTGTTATGGGGCAGTTTAAATAGCCTGTTGCCAACGCTTGCTGAGGCTTCACCCAATATTTTTCTTGAAGGAGTAGAGCAAGCTTTACGTGCTCAGCCGTGCCCTTTCCATGAGCTTTATGCTCAAGAAGGCAATGCTATTACGGGCAGCAATTACATGGTTGGTTTGTTGTGGGCTTTAGAAACGCTAGCCTGGGATGAGCAATATCTAGTTCGTGTGTGTGTAGTCCTAGCAGAGCTAGCAAGTATTGATCCTGGTGGTCAGTATGCAAATCGACCTGGCAATTCGTTGGCAGATATTCTCCTACCTTGGCGGCCACATACATTAGCTAGTGTTGATAAGCGCAAGGTTGCAGTTATAAATATACTAAGGGAGTTTCCGTACGAGGGTTGGAAGCTTTTACTTGAGCTGTTACCAGATCAAAGACGAACCACTTCTGGAACCCATCAGCCGAAATGGTGCAATATCGTTGCATGTGATCAAGACAGTGAGATAAGCACAAATGAATACCGTCAGCAAGTTGAAGCATATGCAGAGTTAGCAGTAAAAGCTGCAGGCTTTAATATTGATCGGTTGAAAAGCTTAATTAAAATATCAAGCTCATTAACAAAGCTAGCTTTTGAAAAACTACTCACCGCGTTATCTTCCAATGACATAAAGCAATTGACAGAAGATCAGCGGTATCCATTATGGCGTGAATTAACACGAGTTACTCGAAAGCACAGAAAGTATCAAGATACAGAGTGGGCTTTGCCAAGCGAATTGCTAGATGCTATTGATGATGTAGCAGAAAAGCTACAACCTGTTAGGTCTTCGCTTTTGCATCAAGAGTTATTTATGGGGTATGGCTCTGATTTTTATGATGTGGATTCTGATTTTGAAACGCGGGAAAAGTTGCTTGCTACAAGAAGAGCAGAGGCTTTGTCTGAGATTTTTGAGATGGAAGGTCTAGACGTCTGTTTTGAGCTTGCTAGCAAAGTTAATGACCCTAGAAATGTAGGCTATGCTTTAGCTCTAATAGAAGATAAAAGCATAGGAGAAAGGTTGCTACCTTTCCATTTAATTACAGAAAATCTTAAACAAAGAGAGCTGCTACAAGGCTTTGTTTGGCGGAAGTTTTATTTACATGGTTGGGAGTGGTGCGGCAGTCTCGATATAGATCACTGGAGTAAAGAGCAGAAGGGGCAGTTTCTGGCTTACTTACCTTTTACTTCTGAGGTGTGGGGGAAAGTTTCCGAGTGGCTGGGTAATGATGAAGAGCTCTATTGGTTAATAGTTGAAGTTAACCCTTACTTTAGCAAGGATGATTTGTCGTTTGTTATTGATAAGCTTGTTAAGTACGAGCGTTTTCACGTGGCTGCTGAATGTTTTTCAGCGGCCCTGCATCACCAGCAAGATATAAATGTCAAAAAACTTGCTCAGGTACTACTAGCCCTCGTTTCGTCTGAACAGTCTGCTAAGCAATTGGATACGTATCGCATAACTGAGTTAATCAAGTACCTCCAAGATGATCTCTCAACTCCAAAGGATGACCTTTTCCAAATTGAATGGGCATACCTGCCTTTGCTCATGGATTATAATCAAGCGACTCCTAAGCTTCTTGAAAGCAAGCTAGCAAGTGATCCTGAGTTTTTTTGCGAAGTTGTTCGTCTTATTTTTCATTCGAAAAATGAAAAAAGAACTGATGTTGCACTGACAGAGGAAAAACAAGCCATTGCCAGTAATGCTTGGCGCTTACTGCACTATTGGCGAACAGTGCCTGGGGTATCTGTAGATGATGCTTTTGATGTTACCCTTTTTAAAAGCTGGCTTGCGGGGGTAATAAGATCAACCACTGAGTCTGGCCATTTAGATGTAGCCATGAGTCAGGTTGGACAAGTGTTAATTCATGCACCAGTAGATCCAAGTGGCTTATGGATTCATGAGGCAGTAGCAGAAGCTTTAAATGCTCGTGATGCTGAAGCTATGCGCTCAAGCTTTAGTATCGGGGTGCATAATTCGCGAGGCGTTCATACGGTTGATCCCACTGGAAAGCCTGAAAGAGAGCTAGCTGATAAATATCGACAGCAAGCAGAAGATGTTGAAAATGCAGGTTTTTCTAGATTTGCCGCGACCTTAAAAGAACTTGCGAACGACTATGATAATCAAGCTGAAAGAAATATTTCCAGATACGAGCCGGTTGAAGAGTAGGCTGTTTACTTAACTAACTTATGCCTAGGCTTACCCAGCCTGATGCTTTAACCGTATAAAAATTCACTAAAAGAGACCCGCCATGCTTAAGCACTTAAAACTCACAAATATTGGTCCGGCTGATGCTGAGCTAGAGTTTGCCGACCGGTTGAATTTAATTACCGGCGACAATGGCTTGGGCAAAAGCTTTCTGCTTGATATTGCTTGGTGGGCGATGACACGTAAGTGGCCAGGTGAGGTGAATGCTAAGCTGACCTCTGGCAAGGTCGCCTTACCGACTGATAAGAAAACAGCTGCTGAAATTGATTTCTCCTTTACTGGCGTATCTCGACTCAAAACCCATACCAGTATTTTTGAACCCAGGCAGCAAAACTGGTCTATCCCACAGGGTCGCCCAGCGAACCCTGGCTTTGTATTTTATGCCATGGCTGATGGTAGCTTTGCAGTATGGGATCCAGCACGAAACTATTGGCGTGGTAGCTCTGAAGAAACAACTGAGCGTCCAGCAGCCTATGTCTTTAGCCCAAAGGAAGTGTGGGATGGATTACAGCGCGAAGACGGCACTTGGTTGTGTAACGGTTTAATTCGTGACTGGGCGAGCTGGCAAAAAGAGAAAGGTCGTGCATTCGATAGTTTGATCGCTGTCCTGGCAGAATTATCGCCTTCTGACTCAGAGACGTTAGAGCCAGGCGCACTGACCCGAATCAGCTTAGATGACGTGCGTGATATGCCTACCCTGAAAATGCCTTATGGGCAGGAAGTTGCGGTGGTACATGCTTCATCAGGCATGCGTAGAATTATTTCTTTGGCGTACTTTTTAGTCTGGTGCTGGGAAGAGCATTTAAAAGCTAAAGAACTGCTAGGCGAAGAACCAGAAAACAAATCAACCTTTTTGATTGATGAAGTCGAATCTCATCTCCATCCAAAATGGCAGCGCACAATTATTCCGGCCTTGATGCATGTGATGCAGCGACTAGCGAGTAATGCGCAGGTGCAGCTTATTGCTGTGACTCACTCACCTTTAGTGATGGCTTCAGTTGAACCGTTGTTTGATGATAAGCAGGATGCCTGGTGGGATTTAGACCTAGTACCTTCTATTGACCAGAAAGCCCCTGTGGTTGCATTCAGTCAGCGACCTTTTGAGCGGTTGGGTGATGTGTCTAGATGGTTGGTCAGTGATGCATTTGATCTTAAAAGTGCACGCTCTGTGGATGCTGAGAAAGTCTTGCAGGAAGCTGCACTTATCCTTTCTGAAGAAGTTGTTGACGCTAAAAAGGCGCTTGAGCTTGATGCGCGATTGCGTAAGCTATTAGGTGATACTGATCCGTTTTGGATTCGTTGGCGTTTCGTGGGTGAAAAGCAAGGGTGGTTATTGTGATTCCTGTACACCCACAGCCAGAGCCTAATAGTTTTGATAGTGCCGTGCGTCAAAAAGGTTTGGCGTATTTGGCTAAGAAGCAGATTGCTTTGGATAAGCCATTAGCCAAAGGCGTTGAGCTTTCTCCGTATTGGCGCAGTTGCTTAGACGATTTGCATCAAGCTTACCAAGGTGTCTGTGCTTATTTATCGGTGTATATCGAGCGAGCAGCAGGCGCAGGCTCCGTAGACCATTTTATTGCTAAGTCAAACGATGCAGGCTTGGCGTACGAGTGGGGCAACTACCGCCTTGCATGCTCAATCATGAATAGTCGAAAACGCGATTATGCTGATGTGCTAGATCCCTTTGCGCTGGAAGAAGGCTGCTTTCGTTTAGAGCTGGTCAGTGGTCGTATTTACCCAGCCCCTAATCTTTCTGCTGGGCTAGCCGTGCAGGTAGAACAAACCATTGTGCGACTCAGCTTAGATGACTCTATGTGCAGAACACTGCGTGCGCGTTGGTTTCAGGAATATATTGAGTTTCAGCTTCCTGCTGAGTATTTAAGGCATAAATCGCCTTTTGTTTGGTATGAAGCAAATCGACAAGGATTACTGTGAAGATCATTGAGTATTTAGTGGCAGCCGTGCGTAAGGCTGCGATATATAACGCAGAAATCCAGGTTGCTCCTGCCTGTATCTTGTGGCCTGACCGAGATCGCCAGTGGGAGTCTGTTGTGCCATTGTTGCAGGTAGCACTGCCTGAGCTCTTGGTGCTCGGTAACTACGCGCCTGCAGAGCGTACAGGCCCTGCTATTTGGTTGCGTAGCGCACTTGCAGGCCAAGTGCCTGAAGTGTCATTGCTAGCCGATAAGACACCAATTATTTATCTGCCAGGTGTGAGTCGGCAAGACTTACGTGCGGTAGAAGACTGTCCTGATGAATTGAAAGTCATTGCTGAACTGCAATATCGCGGTGTGATTTGGTCTCAGGTTAATGCGAAAGACTGGACTGTATTGGCTTACCTAAAGTCAGATCAGGGCGGTTTAGGGCTCGATGTTGCCAAAGATAATAATACACAAGAAGCGATGTTGCGCTCTTTAGAAATGCTGCTGGATACTCCAGTTGAGCAGCTGGTGAATAAGCGTTTAGAAGCCACTGACTTTAATCAGTTGCTGTCATCTGACTTGGTTAGAGATATTTTGCATTGGCTTGCAGCACCAAAAATGATTACACAGCAGTGGCAAGGTGAGCGCTGGCAGGCGTTTGTGAGCTTGTGTGTGTCAGAGTTTAAATTTAATCCAGAGCAAGAGGGTGAGATTGCAGCGGCAGAGTTGTTGTGTTCCGCCTCTGGTCCTTGGGCTGGCGTGTGGCAGCGATTCATTGATGCTCCTACGAGCTACCAAAGTTTGGTTGAGGTGTTGTCAAAAGCACAACCGGACTTGGGTGCCGAGATGATGCGTTACCCACGCTACAATCAAGAAGAAGAGGAAAGTCTCTTCTCCGCGCTGCAGCAACTGCGTAACGCAAACAGCCAACAGGCTAAGCAAGAGCTAGTTAGTCTTGAGCAAAAACATGCAGAGCGTCGTGACTGGGTGTGGGCTGAGCTTGGCCTGGCTCCTCTTGCAGAGTTGCTGCCGCACTTTAAAACGATCGCTGAAAAAGCCTCAGACAGTGGCTTATCGGGTGAGCATCCATTAAAGATGGCTGATTACTATCGTGAGCAATACTGGCAGATTGATGATGCGTGCTTAAGATTGTTAGAGCTGGCTAAAGAGCCAGCTTTGCAGGCTTTGGTTCAAGATTTGTTAGATTTGATTTATACACCTTGGTTGGATGCAACCGCTAAGAACTTTCAGCAGTTGGTTGGTGAGAAGGGCTACCCAGGCACTGACTGTAAAGAAGCAGTAGGTCGCTATGAAGCTAATTCTGAGCTGGTCTTTTTTGTTGATGGTTTACGTTACGACATCGCGCAGCGCTTAGTATCTAAGCTAGAAATTCTCGGTGATGTGACTCAAAGTCATAATTGGTCAGCTTTGCCATCGGTTACTGCAACAGCAAAAGCAGCAGTGACTCCTGTGTACGATCACATTACTGGGCGCGTTACCGATACCGACTTTCAGCCAAGTCTGTTAGCTGAAGACAAACCATTTAGTAGTTACTACTTCAAAAAAATAATGCAGGAACAGGGTTGGCAGGTATTAGCTGATAATGAGATGGGCGATCCAAGCGGGTTAGCGTGGGTGCAAACAGGTGATATTGATTCGGCGGGTCACCAAGATAAGCTGCGTCTAGCAGGTCGCATTGATAGTCTTTTAGACGAAGTGTACTGGCGTGTTAAGGGCTTAATCGAGGCAGGCTGGAAGCGCATTAGAATTGTGACAGATCATGGTTGGTTGCTTACACCTAAGCCAATGACGAAGGTTGATTTGCCTAAGCATACAACCAGTGTCCGCTGGGCGCGCTGTGCAATGATTAAACAAGATGCACAAACAAACCTACCTACAGTTAATTGGTATTGGAACCCGTCAGTAACTATAGCCGTTGCGCCAGGAGCCTCAGCATTTATAGCAGGTCACCACTACGATCACGGTGGCTTGAGTCTGCAAGAATGCTTAACACCGATTATTACGATTAGGTCATCTAAGCAGCAATCGACTGCGGCCAATGCAAAAATCAATTCATTGCAATGGCTTGGGCTGACCTGTCGTGTAACAGTCAGTGCGGAAGAACCTGACCTTAAGGTTGATTTACGTTTAAGCGCTGCAGATGCAACAACATCAGTTGTTAGAAGTAAGAAATTGAAGGATGGAAAAGTCAGCCTTATGGTTGCTGACGATGCGCTTGAAGGTAGCGCGGCTGTATTAGTCATCTTAGATCAGCAAGGTGGTTTAATGGCTCAACAGGCAACCATCATAGGAGCAGAAGAGTGATTGAATTAGACGTCTTAGATCGCAAAGCTGAGAGCACGCTGGAAGGCTATATTGTTCGTAAGGATTTAGTGCGGACCTTTGCGCGCCAGTTTCCTGTGCCAACCTATGTTGTTGAGTTTTTGTTGGGTCGCTACTGTGCAAGTACTGATCCTGAAGAAATCGAAGAAGGCATTGAGATTGTTGAACGTCAGCTTTCATCACGCACGGTAAAAGCCGGTGAAGAGGAGCTGTTTAAGGCCCGAGCCTACAAAGATGGAACAGTGACATTAATAGATATTATTAGTGTGCGCTTTAGTGCTGCTGATAATGGCTATCTTGCTGTATTGCCGAGCCTGCAGCTCACCAAAGTCCGTATTCCAGATAAAATTGTAGATGATAATCAGCGTCTTTTGACGGGCGGTTTTTACGCTGAAATAACACTTGAGTACGATCCTGCAATAGCAGAAGAACGTGGCAACCCTTTCGGTATTAATAGCCTGCGTCCTATCCAACTCTCGAAGAGAGATGTTTTAGACCAGCTTGCCGATGCACGCAAAGAGTTCACAACTGAACAGTGGAAAGACTTTTTACTCCGTTCTATTGGCCTTGAGCCAAGTCATCTTGATGTGCGTGCTAAGGATGCGCTGTTACTGCGTATGGTGCCGTTTGTAGAGCGCAACTATAACTTGGTTGAGCTCGGTCCAAGAGGTACGGGTAAGAGCCACTTGTTCCAGCAGGTATCGCCTTATGCTCATCTGATCTCAGGTGGTAAAGCGACCATTGCAAAAATGTTTGTGAATAACGCTACAGGCCAGCGTGGCTTGGTCTGCCAGTACGACGTTGTTTGCTTTGATGAGATTAGTGGTATTTCTTTTGATTCAAAAGAAGGCATTAATATCATGAAGGGCTACATGGAGTCAGGTGAGTTTAGTCGCGGAAAAGAAAGCATCCGTGCTGACGGCTCAATGGTCTTTGTAGGTAACTTTGATGTGGATGTTGAGCATCAGCAGCGTGTAGGACACTTGTTCGGTCCTTTACCGGCAGAGATGCGTGACGACACTGCATGGATGGATCGTATTCACGGTTACCTACCTGGCTGGGATGTACCTAAAGTGAGTCGTGATTTATTCACTGATCACTTTGGTTTAGTCAGTGATTTCTTTTCAGAGTGCTTAAGCAGACTGCGCTATGAAAGCCGCGTGAGTACATTGCAGAGTCGAGTAACTTTAGGTGGAGCGCTCAGTGGTCGTGATACTAATGCTGTTAATAAAACAGCATCGGGTCTTCTGAAACTTTTGTATCCAAGTGCTGAACTACCCATCCTTGATGAAGATATTGAGTGGGCTGTGCGTTTAGCTCTTGAAGTACGTCGTCGCGTTAAAGAACAGCAAAAACGTATTGGCTCAGCTGAGTTCAGGAACACTCATTTCAGTTATGTGATGGGTGAGGATGGTATTGAGAAGTTTGTCGCTACACCTGAACTGCGTGCAGATAATGAGATTGGTGACGATCCATTAGAGCCAGGCCAGATTTGGACGATTAGCGAAGGCGGGGCTGACTTTGATGATAATGCTGGTCTTTACCGTATTGAAGTCAATGAAGGTCCAGGCTCAGGCGTTAAGGTACTAAACAACCCTGTGCCACCAGCGTTCCGAGAGTCTGTGCGTTATGCCGAGCAAAACCTTTATTCACGGGCACAACAGTTAGTGGGTGATCGTGATCCGCGAGCGCATGAGTTTACAATCCAGTTACGTGCTTTTGATGCTGCTAAGAAAGGCTCGAAGCTAGGTGTTGCAGCATTAGTTGCAATGGCAGGTGTCTTGCTGAAAAAATCCGTGCGTGGTGGTTTGATCGTGGTTGGCGAATTGAATCTAGGCGGTTCAATTGAACCCCTGCTTAACCCAGTCAGCATTGCTGAACTCGCGGTAGAGAAAGGTGCAGTCACGCTACTGATGCCTGTTACAGCGCGTCGGCAGCTGTACGACCTGTCTGACGACATGGCCACCAAGGTTGATATACAGTTCTATCAGGATGCGCGTGATGCGTTCTTGAAGGCGATTGTGGATTAGAGTGGTTTCGCTTTTACTAGTCTCAATGAAAGTCTAAGTAAGCTTAGCTATCAAGAATTTTGATATGCCTTGTGACGTTTGTTTGGAGGTTGTGTGCTGCAAATCGCTACTGGAAAGCTTTTTACTAAGCCAGTTGGTAGAGAAAATCGCTTACGCGGTGTGCTCTATACAAATGCAGTCTTCACAAGTGAAAGAGTTGAAACAGCTGCAGGTGATTTGCTAACTCTGTCGACTACATCTGTACGCCCGTATGCTTTGATTTACGAGCTTATAGAGTGCATGGAAGATAATGAGGTAACGGCCGGTGTGCTTTTTTCTTCCGGTATAGAAGCTTATCTTCAAGATTGCTCTGTTTTAGTATCTTTTGCTCTTAATTGTATTTGTACGGTTGATGTAGACTTAGCTAGGAGGCTAGCTAGTAACCAAGTTGGACTGTCAACAAGGCAAACGACACAGCGCTTTGTTAGTCGATTTTTTGATACTGATGTCCCGTGCCGAGCAGAGGAAATTAGCTTTCTTAAAAGTTTTACTTCTAAGCTCATTGGTCTCCCACGTAAAACGTTTTTAGGCGTCATGCGAGCACTGCGTGCATACATTAATGGGATGCACCGTGTTTCAGATGACCTGGATTTAGCATACACATTGCTTGTTGTGTCTGTTGAGTCGCTAGCTCAGGATTTTGATGATCATGAGAGTGATTGGGAGTCTGTTAGTGAGCATAAGCGACAAACAATTGATAAAGCCTTATCTGTAGTTGAGCCGGATGCGGCCGGGAACATTAGAGCAGCTATTCTTGAGTTTGAGCACGTGGCGTTAGCTCGTCGTTTCCGAGAGTTTGTAGCGAAACATACCCCACCTAGTTATTTTCGTGAGCTTAGCAGTGACTCTGAAATTTTACGATTAGGTAGGTCTGATCTTGATGGCGTGCTTAAGGTCGCTTACCAGTCGCGATCAAAATATATACATCAAGTTCATCAGCTACCAGATGCTGTGCTTCTAGGTAATGGTTACGGAGAAGTAGTGCTTGACGGGCGAGTAATGCATCTTACCCTGCAAGGGTTGTCACGCCTAATGCGCAACACCATAGTTGAGTTCGTTATGAGCCAGCCTACCGTGGAGCATGAGCCATATAACTATCATCTTGAGCGGTGCGGTATTGTTCAGTTGCGCATGGCACCAGAATATTGGGTCGGCCGCTCGGAAGGTGATATTACTAAAGCTGGTCGTGATAAATTAGAAGGCTTTCTGCAGCAGCTCGGGTCTATCTACTTGCGGGAAGCCAACGCATCCTTAACTAGCTTGAAAAGTGTGCTTGAAATTTCTTCAGAATTTATTCCAAGCTTGGATAAGCGTCTAAGGCTGCCATATTTGGCTCTGCATTTTTTATTTAATGGAGTTGTCAAAAAAGAGGACTCAGTCAAACTGACTTCGGCGATTAGAGATCTTATTGACTCTGAGCTTGCGCAACCAGGCTCGGAGTCTTTAGTTGTTTATGCCGTTAAGTGTGTAGTGGTACCTTGGTCATTAATTAAACATAAAAAGGCATTAGAGGATTACTTACGTCGGCGTTCTACGAAAAACGGGCTAAGGTTTCCACGATTATTTGAGGCAGCTATGTGTTTAGAATTGGCTGAACGCTTTAGAGTGTTTGGTGATATGGACGAATGCCGGGAGATTATAGCGCTGGCTGTAGAGAATTATCCTGGACATTCTGGTCTTTTAGAGCTCGAGAAGAGTTTAAAACCATCAGCACCAATATGCTGGATGGATATTATGCTTCCTAGTTTAGATGCCACATAAAGTAGTGTTTGATTTTTCTGTCATCTAGTTGGTGCTTGTATTTTCAGTTATGCGAATTTAGAAGCTGTCTAGCTATCTGGGTAGTGGCGCGCAATATATACGAATAGGAAGAGCTGATACCTGAGGCAACTATTAAGAAATTCTTAACAGTTCGCAAATCGAAACCTCCAGCGCAAATGGCGGCCATGAGAATGACAACTGCTAAAAAAGAAAAGCACCCTCGTTTACTGGCACACAGACCAAGCGCGTTAGGCTTCTTGGTCTGTGCTACATGCTGTGCTAGAAACTATCATAGATACTTTTAGTGCATTCGGTTTTTCAATGAATAGTCAAAAACTTGCAAGCTATAAATCAGCCTAGCCATATTTGAAAACCTGATTGATACTTGTGCCAACAAATAGTCATGTTGACCAATAAAAGTCAGGCTAAATTTCGGTGGGTGCAATGGGTACATTCGAATTAACAGATGATGACGTCCGCATGATCAGTATTGCAATACATACTGTGCGTCGTTTCCTTACGAATCCTCAGCTTACGGGGCAGGAGGTTATAGGCCTTGGTAACGCACTGTATGCGCTTGAGCGGTTGCCGGATGTAACTCTAGGGGCCTACTCGGAGTTTGGAGTTGTTCACCGTAATATGGGTGAAAACTCTCTCTGGGTGAGTGATATCAGCTTTTTGATATCAGACTCTAAATTGGCAGTTTCTATACGTGATCGCTCGATCGATACGGAGATTGGTAGTGATCGTTATGTTGATCCAGGATGGCTGGTTGAGCTCGGTGGTTACAGAAAAGCAAATCCTTCACTGCTGTTGAATCTATATGACGATATTACTGAGTACCTAAACTCAGGGGCTAAAATAACAGTAAGTGATTACTCGAAAATTGATTACGAGTGGGGCCGGTACCTGTCACATAGTCAGCAGACAGCAGCAGAGTTACCTTGTGTTGTTAAACGGAAAGTTGCATTTTTGGACAAAAAACACGACAGCTGAGCTGTAAATCTAGACTGCTAGGGTCAGGTATTGTCGTCTTCCTCGTCCAGCTGGTAAGTGGCAGTATGTCCGCTTAAGCATGTACCGACCCAAGGCTCTGTTGGGTCATCTTTATCGCAGGGAACTCGGGCGCTACAAAACGGGCATAAAGGGTGGGAGAACTCAGCGGTGTAAGTGAAGGTGTCCATTGCATCTGCTCCTAAGAAATAACAGCCTCTTACAGGCTGTTATTATTGAGTTAATTTTCACATATTTCCATTCTCAACCAGCGAACAGCAACCGTCAGTTCCCACGATAATGTGGTCCAGTACCCGTACATCTACCAATGCTAATGCCTCCTTAAGCTTGGTGGTTAGAAGGATGTCTGCTTGGCTCGGCTGAGGGTTACCTGAAGGATGATTATGCGTCAGGATCATTGCAGCAGCGTTATGCTCAAGTGCAAGCTTTACCACTTCACGTGGATAGACAGACGCTGAATCAATCGACCCTCTGAACATCTCGTGAAAGCCAATGATTTTGTGCTTGGTGTCGAGCAACAGTACCGCAAAAATTTCATGTTCATATTCGTGAATAAGCTCACGCAAATGGTCCTTAACTGCTGCGGGGCTTTCGAGTAAACGGCCTTTGCTCAGTCGTTTTTGTGACAGCTGTTTAGCCATCATTAAAATATCTGCTTCGGTAACGGTGGGTGATTCAACGGTGTATGTGCCTGGCTCAGTTGCTGCTTTAAGTTTGTGATAGCGCATGGTGTGTTTCCTTATAGGCATAAAAAAAGCCACCTCAAAGGGTGGCTGTAATTGTTCATAGTGATATGTGGTTTAAGCTTGCTCTGCTCGGACTCGTGCTTTGTTCTCAAGCTTTTCTGCCAGTGAGCGTTCGGCTAGAACATGGGCCTTCAAGTCCTGATTAGCCTTTATTTCAGTAGGGTAGAACTCTTCAACAATGGCGCTGATGTCGTCTTCATCTTCTTCAAAGGTACCGTTGAGTAAGCCTTCTTTGGCAACTGCATCGAGTGCCTTTTGATTAAAGCCGCAGCGCTCACGTTGTTCATACAGCTCTGCAGCTGCTGTTAATGTCTGCTCCATGCTCATGCCCTCACGTAAGGTGATATCAGCGTAGAAGATGGGCGTGCCTCGACTCATGCGAGTGGACTTCCCGCGTAGGCGTAACTCCAGCGGCATGCATGAGAGCATGTCGTTAGAGATGGCTTTCAAGTAATTCAGTCGTGCGGTTAAGGTGCGAATACTGTTAAAGCCGGTGGTGCGAAACACAAAGCTACCCATGCTGTCATCGTCACCAATCTGTACGTTTAAGCGAGCGTAAGGTTTGCAAGCATTGCCTTGTGCCAGTGGACAACTATCTGGTGATGGGCAAGGTAAGGATTGAATACCGCTCTCGGTCTGACGTTTACAGGTTTCGCCATTACCTACGCATAACGGACGACCGGTGTTGCGATCAAACAAACTGTAGTCAGCGCGAAAGTTCAGTTCAGGCTCATTGAACAGTAAGCGAATTGGAATGCTGCGTAACTTACCTTCCTGCTCCTGTCGTAAGTCATCATTCAGTGGGTGCAGTAACCAGCCGTCACGAGTCTGGACTTGTGAGGTGATGGTGAATTGATCATCTTTTTCAGGTAGACGTTTACCGTTCTTTTCAATCACACGGCCAATTGAAATACGCCCCAATACCGGTGGGGTAATAGCTAAACCTTTCAGCATGGTGTTCTCCTTAAAGCATAAAGCCCCCCTGGCCGCGTTATGCAGTCAGGGGGGCTTTATGCTGTGTTGGTTGAGTGAAACTATGAGATTAAAAAACGACGACTGCCTTTGCGTAATGCTTGGTATTGCTCTTTAAGGTGCGGTAAGTCACGCAGCAAAGACGCCGTATCCACAGAGAGGCTGTCTTTAGCCTTTTTCCAAGTAACAGCGCCTGAAGCAAACATTGCACGTGAGGCATCACCCATGGCTTGTTGGATCTTTTGCTTGAGAGCCGACTCATGCTTTTCTTGCTCGCTGATAACGTCACGCACCTGCTTAAGCGTTTCATACGCCTGGGTGAGTTCTTCATCGACTGAGAAATCAACGGTTTCGCCTTGGTCTTGCGGAAACAAGCAACGCAGTGCTGTATCTGCAGACGCTGAGCCATCTGCCGGTGGTGGTGTATCGGTTTCAACGTAGTTCCAGAATTGCCGTTCAAGCTCAATCAACTGTGCAATCATGGTTTCATCGCGCTCGATGCGGTAGATCTCCAAGTGCTGCCCACCCAACAGGACAGCAACATCAGCAGCTTGCTTACCAGTGACTGCCAGTTGATGCATAACCTGCAGCTGAACGTACTCAGGCACACCTTCCTTCCATAGGCGTGAGCCATTGATACCGGCTGTTTTACACTCCAGAATTTGCACGTCTTCAACGCCAATCACTTCACGGTCGATGTTAGCCAGCATCCAAGGCAGCTCTGGATCAGCGTGTTGCAGTACTGCATTGATACGACGCACGCGGTTGCCTGTTTTGTTGGTGTAATGCGAGGCCACAATTGGCTCTAGGATTGTTCCCCAAAATGCAGGGCTGGTATCGTCGGCTGGATCAAGTTGCGGTAACTCAGCGTCACGGCCTGTTTTCTCCATCCATAATTCAAGCTGTGACTTGTAAGGGTTTAATCCAACAGCAGCTGCAGCATCAGAGCTGCCGATGCCTGTCTTGCGAATGTTAAGCCACTCTTCACGCTCAAGGTTCTTCGTGCTGACTAAGCGCAAAGCAGGACGGTTAATGATGGCTTTTACTTCTGTATTGACTTGATTGGTTTGCATGATAAATACTCCATTACGCTATAACGTAACCTTGTATGTTGAAATTTAAGCAACGAGTCGTAAGGCTGCATCTAGGGCGCGTTGTTTGATCTGCGCGCCTTGGCCAAACCACGCTGAGTCCAAACGGTTGTCGTTATTACGAGCCTGTTTGTGGTGATCAACAAACTCTGTCACTGCACTGAGCAAACCCCATGCAGTACCATCAGCAGATTCAAGCTCACTACCACGGCCACGTCCGTCATACAGGTCTTGCACCATGCGTAAGCCTCTTTCGTTAGGTAGCTTGTCGGGTACAAAGGCTTCATCATCCACTTGGCAAATGACATCCATGAAATAGCCCATGGCTTCTTTCCATCGCACCTTGCGCTGAGATAACAGGTTCATCTGGTACTTGAAGTCATCCCATTGTGAGACGGCAATGCCGAGATCGCGTTTGACTACATCAGGATTGAACCGAGTGCTATGCGGGACTTTGATAGCCATAGGTGCGCCGTTCAGGGATACCGTTAAGGTGTTATTGCATACGACACGAACGGTCGTTGGCGTAGCTGTTGTGGCTAAGGTGCCATCACACGAGGTGGCTAGCAGTATGTAGCTGTTCACCAGGTCTTTACCCTTTAGTGTGAAGTCTTGCCCTGTGCGAGCCAGAGCCCAGAACTTACGACCACCTTTAAGCACGCCAGCTGTTTCCAGTTCAAATCCGGATACTTCAGTCAGGTCGCGGTAAAACTCGATTACATCGTTGGGTTGTACTGTTTGGTAACGCTGTGAAACCACGGATAGTGGCATTTTAGTATCAGAGCGATACAGGACCTTTTGTTCAGGGAAGGTGTGAATGCTACCGAGGTGGCCTGCCATATTGGATTTGAAATGGACGGGGCTTTCTAAAATATCCCAGTCCATGCCTGCTTCACGCCGCCAGACCTCTAAGGGTTGTTTAGGTGACAGTTGATTGCCCAAGCCATGCCAGGGCGTATCACCAACGTAAGCCATTTGTTCAACTAAATGAGCCATGATGAAAACTCCTTTGTGGGTTGTTAATTCAATGCGAGTACAGGTGAGAATTTTTGGTTGCATCTATTGCAGTGATAGCTGGTGAATACTGTGCTATCGAGTTCTTGACCAAACTGAGCGCCAAGTGCAGAGCCGCTTAGGCCGCCAGCTAAGCCAGCAACAATAAGGCTGGCTATTGTTGTTGCGGTGAATACGTAAGGTGAATGTTTAGATACGCTATTAACTGCGGTGTAGATAGCGCTGGCAGCTCCGCCAAGCGCTCCGATGCATGAGGCGACTGATGTGCCTGTTTGCGGATGACTTATATTTGCTGATGAGCAATAAGGACACTTTACTGACATAGAAGACTCCTGCTTGATGTGTTGTCAGCAGGGTGATGTATGACTGATATTTTTTTGAATCGACTTCGTGTAGTGCTGTTAGCGAGCTTTTTACGCGGACTTGATGATGTGCGTAGAGTTCGCTTCAGTAAGCGTATTTGCAGGGTTGTAGTGAAATGATGACTTATGAGTTGTTGTTGGGCAGGGGCAGGGGCAGATTAGGCAGGATATAAATAAAGGAGACTAGGTTTCGATATGGCAGCTATATGTGCTGCTACTGGATGCAAAGAAGCAGTTAGTGGTGTTTGTTGTACTGCATCAGTGGATGCTGCCAGAGAGATAATTGCTGCGCTGGTGGGTGCAAGCTAAGAAACGTGTTTACCCCTTTGTTTACCCCTTTCTTTGTCCTTGCCCAGCAAATGAAAAAGCCCACTCTTGTGAAGTGGGCTAAGTCATTGTTTTTACTAGGGAAATTTGGTCGGGACGGAGTGATTCGAACACTCGACCCCTAGCACCCCATGCTAGTGCGCTACCAGGCTGCGCTACGCCCCGACAGTGTTTTCATGCTGTGCCTGAAAACGTAGCAGACTATACCCTAAGCATTTGAATTCTGAAAGGTTATTGAAGAGAAATACTCTCGAGTGAGGCTGCGGACTATTTTGTTAGCCATGCACCATTGAGTTGTATGTATTGACCTGCAGGTGTTTTTTCCAGCGCTTTTTTACCCGCCATAGTTTCTACATCGGTGAGTTGAATGTTGTTGTCTTTTGCCAGTCGTTGATATTCGGCACGGCGTGCATCGTTAATTAATCGAGCAATTTCAGCTGCGTTTCCTTGTGCTTTAACCACGCCTAAATAACCATTGGGTTGCTCGCCCAGTAAGCCGGCTGACTTGGCTTGACCAAGATTGCTCATTGCACTGTTAAGATCCATCGCTAAAACCGTTGTGCTGAGGAGGCTGGCCAGTAATACCGGCATTAAAAATTTACGAAAAGACATGCTGCTCTCCTTAGAATAAACCACTGGATTCGTCGAAAATATTATCAAGCTCTTTATCAACCTTGATATAGATTTCGTGTTCGATTTTTACATTCAAGTTGATGTTGATTGGCTCGCTGGGCATCGCTAACTGCACGGTTGGGGTGCAGGCGCTGCTGAGTAAAGCCAGTACAAAAACACTTGAAGCTAGACTTGTACGCATAGATACCTCCTGTATTAACGCTTATCGAGGCGTTCTCGAACACGTTTTTGAATAATCTCGCTGACTTGCCCGCTGAGTTGAATGCTGGCCAGTAATGCGGGAATGTCTTCTTCTAAATTTACGTTTAAGTGGATGGGGCGGCCTTTTTCAATATCTGGGTTTTGCCCCTCTAAGCGAACATTAAGTAACAGCTTACCGGATTGATCATAACTTAAGGTGCTGCTTAACAGGTTAAAGTGAAAGTCTTCTAGGGCATCGGTGACCAAACGCATGGCTGGATTGCTTTGCCCTAGCGCGTGGATCTTATCTGATTGAAATTTCAGGACGCCCGGTTGCCTTGCTTGTAACTGGCCTGCGTCGATATAAAACTCGCCGTTCTCAATATGTATTGGTAGTAGGCCATCAATGGTACCCGTACCGGCTAAACCTTCTGCCGGATAGACCTTGAGAAACTCTTGCAGTTCCAAACCTTGTACCTGTAACGGTAAAGTTTGCGGGCGTTTTAAATCAAAGTGCTGAGCGTCCAGCCACACTTTGCCATTGAGTAGTTCGGCTTGCACACTTTGCCAGTCAGCTACACCTTGTAGAAGGTTATTGAGGTTGGCTCGATAGTGGGCGTCTTTAAGCTGAATTGGTCCTACTGGTATGCCTGAATCGAGTTGCTTGATGGTTAAGTTGGCGATACCCAGTGTTAGTGTTTGGCCGGATAACTGACCGTTGAATTGTAAGCCAAGGTTTTTCAGTTCACTGCGGTTGATAATGCCGCTGAGCCCACTGGCGCTGCCGTTAATCGTTAGCTTGAGCGGGCCTTTATTGGGCTGATTGAAGTCTATTTGACTGCGTAGGCGGCCGCTATTAAAAGTCACCAGTTCCGGCCAGTCTTTAAAGGTTTTCTGTAAAGGATTGCCGGCTTTAAAGAAAATCTCTTTTAAGCTGGCGCTGCCTTGTATTGAGTTATCTTGCAGACGAATATTGCTGTCTAAATTAAGCCCTTGCTGTCCAGTCAGCTTGCCGGTGAGTTCAAGTTGCGGTAATTGACCGCTGAGCCTGCCGTTGAAGTCCCAGTTTTGAATGTGCAGTTGCTCTAGGTTGAGCTTCTCAATATGTGCGATGAGAGGGCTGTGCACTTCAATGGTAAAGGGTGAAGCGCTTTGGCCTTGCAGGCTAAGGCCGGCCAACTGTAGAACAACTTTTTCTGCGCTGGCTATATTTGCTAGTTGTACTTTGCGGGCTTCTAGGTTGGAGTGTTTGTCAACGTTAATCACGAAGCGTTGACTGTCGGCATGCCCCTCAAAGTAGGCGCGTGCTTGCAATTGTCTAGCACTGAATGAAGGATGTTCTAAGGCATCCAAATCGACAACAAGTTGCGCGTTTTTTAGTGAGCCTTGCCAATCAGGCGTCTGCTGTAGATCTAAGAGGCCATTGAGCTGTAAGCGCATAGGCCCTTCAGTGTGTAGATCAACGGTGAGTAACTGTTGGCCGTCAGGGTGATCTTGGTGATCGGGATGAGTGGTAATTTGAGCACTTAATTGTGTTGGTTGAAACTCAGTAGGAATGCTCTTGAGCCAAGCGCCTTGCAGGTCTGCTAAGGTTAATTGACTGTGAATAAAGCTGGGCTGCCAGAGTACACCTTGGGCGCTTGCGTGCAGATTGAGTGTGCCTTGCAGATGACCAAACCCCGCGAGATTGGCATCAATCTCTTGCAGCTCAATATGTTGCGGAAGCCATTTTAGTAACGCAGCAGGCAGGGTGGGCTCTGACTTATCTGCTGAGGCATTGTTATTCGTAACGGGCCATTGCATGTGTAAACGTGAAGCGTGTAAGCGCTGGATCGGAAAAGTTTGCCATGCCCAGTCAATGTGTAGGTTATCGAGTTGCAGGTATTGCCGCTGACCATCATCTCTAGGCAAGGTTAGCTGCAGCTGGGATGCACTGAAAGCATTATACTGCCATTGTGGGTTCTGCCAGTGAAAATCAAATCCTTGCTTTTTTAGCAGCCAAGGCAGCGCGTGCGGTAGAGCCAGCGCTGCGGCTATAAGCAGTAGTAGCAATAATAGGCAGACACGTAATAAACGCCCAGACCATGAGGGTTTGGGCGTTTTAATGGGTTGTTTATTTGCTGCTGTACTCACAGCCACTGGTGCAGGTTTCATGGATACGTACCCGTAATAATGCAGGGATTAACGGTTTTATTGCTTGCCAGATGCAGTGTGCTAGCTTTTCGCTGGTAGGTTTTTTAGTCCTGCAATGTCACTCAGATAGTGCTGGTCTAAGCGTTCATGGGTTGGCTTAAATAGCGTTTTAATCTCGCTAAAGTCATGAGCCCAGCCAGTAGAAGGATCGACTGTGCCTTGCAGGTATAAGGCAGCACGGAATGAAGGGTCGTGCAGGCCCGCGCATTTATGGCCTTCAGGCGTATGCGGTAAACGGTGAGCTGATTCGAAAGTGAACGCTTTAAAGATTTCCACTGGGTGTCTGCTCTGATCAGTCTGCATGCGCGCAGTTTAGCAGGAATGCTTAGCCGGGGCGCGCTTACGGGTGTGTCATGCAGTGCTATCTTGGCTGAGCGTTTTAAGTTTGAGTTAAGCCGGACTCTGTAGCTTATGCATTGTCAACACGAAATAGTTTTGAGTTGACTGACTTTAAACAAGGAAATAATTATGAAAACTTTAACTGCATTATGTGTCTCTGCCGCTTTAGTTATGGGTGCAACGGTTGCTCAAGCCAAAGATGTCAACCCTGCAAAAACTGTCGAGTTGAGTACCTCAGGCGCCATTTTAGCGTTTGATAAGCTCAATGAAACAGCGTTGGCACAGCATGCTAATGCAAGCATACTGGATACCGAGCTTGAAGAGTCCTATGGTCGCTACATCTATCAAGTGGATGTGCGTGATGAGAAAGGCCAAAAGTGGGAGATTGAACTGGATGCAAAAACTGGTGAAGTTCTTAAGAATCAACAGGATGACTGATGTTTAAAGGCTCTGTATATGCGTGCTTGGTTGTGCTCTTGCTGACATTAGTCGGTCAGGCGGGCGCGCGTGATTTAAGCCAAGATGAAGCATTGAAGCTGCGTAAAGAAGGCAAGGTTCTCACTTCACATACATTCATTGAGCGTGCTTTAGAGCGACATCCTAAAGCGCGCTTATTGGAGTTGGAGTTAGAAGAAAAGCACGGCCGCTATGTCTATGAAGTGGAGTTGTTGACCGGGCACGGACAAGTGCGTGAACTGAAATTTGATGCCAGTAGCGGTGAGCTGTTAGAAGATGAAGAGGACGACTGATGCGCCTGTTATTGGTTGAGGATAATGTCGTTTTGGCCGATGAGTTATGCGCCGGTCTGCAGCAGTTGGGCTACGCGGTGGATTGGTTGACCGATGGTCGTGATGCGGCTTATCAAGGTGCGGTTGAGCCCTATGATTTAATTATTTTAGATTTAGGTTTGCCCGGTTTGCCCGGTCTGGACGTGCTGGCGCAGTGGCGTACTGCGGCCATTAGCACTCCAGTATTGATCTTGACCGCGCGTAGCGCGTGGAGCGAGCGTATTGATGGTTTGAAAGCCGGTGCGGATGACTATTTAACCAAGCCTTTTCACCAACAAGAATTGTATTTAAGAGTGCAGGCTTTGCTGCGGCGCAGTCATGGCTTTGCCAATCAAAGCCATTTGAGTGCGGCGGGGCTGCGCTTAGATGAAGCACGACAAATAGTGCACAGCCATGGCCAAGAGATTGAGTTGACGGGTGCAGAATTTCGTTTACTCCGCTATTTCATGTTGCATGCTGGGCAAGTCTTATCGAAAAGTCATCTGGCTGAACATTTGTACAATGGCGAAACGGAGCGTGACTCCAATGTGCTGGAAGTGCATGTCAACCATTTACGTCGTAAATTGGGCAAGGCGGTGATTGAGACGCGACGCGGCCAAGGCTATCGTTTTACGGGTGATGGAGCGCCACAGTGAAACAGTCGATTCAGCGGCAGTTGACCTTTAGCTTGGCCATGCTGCTCGTCGTGATGGGTTTGTTACTGGCTCAGGCCGGCTTGTGGATTGTTGATCGAGGTTTGCGTCAACATATGCAGGACAACTTGCAAGCTCAGGCGGAAAGCTTATTAGCGGCCCTTATTAAGGGGCCGCAAGGTATTGAACTAAATAGCCGTCACCATGACGCGATTTTTCTTAAGCCGTTCTCTGGGCGCTATTTTATTATTGAGTTTAATCAGCAGCGCTGGCGCTCCCGTTCTTTGTGGGATTTTGAGTTGCCAGATATTCAGAGTATGGGTTTTTCTGAACAACTCAGACCTGGGCCTAAAGAGCAGCAGTTGCTGATCTATAAAAGTGCGTATCGCCGCTATAAAACCGACATTAAAGTGACGGTGGCGCATGATTACAGCCCTGTTTTAGCCAGTTTTCGACAGTCGCAAATTATTGGTGGCGGCTTAGGGCTGTTAGCCTTGCTGCTAACCTTGCTGTTGCAACGGCAATTAGTCCGGCGTGCGTTAAAGCCGCTAGAGCAGACGCGAGTTCAGATTGAGCAATTACAGCTCGGTCAGCGCAGTCAGTTAGAGCAAGACACACCGATTGAGCTGCAGCCTCTCGTGCAACAGGTCAATCGTCTGTTGGTGCATACCGAAGATACGCTACAGCGCTCGCGCAAAGGCTTGGGTAATTTGGGACATGCGTTGAAAACACCATTGGCCGTTTTAATGAGCTTGCTGCGCCGTGATGAGTTGCAACAACAACCTGAGCTATTAGCACTCATGCAGGAGCAGGTTGAACAGATTGAACAGAGAGTTGCCCGTGAGTTAACCCGTGCGCGCTTATCAGGTGACGCCCTACCTGGTGCGTTTTTTGTTTGTGCCGACGAGCTGCCAGGGCTGTTTCAACTGATGAATCGTGTGCATGGTGATGTGTTGACGCTGGCTTGGCAGGCGAGCCCTGGATTACGTTTGCCCTATGAGCGTGACGATATCCTTGAGATGCTGGGTAACCTGCTGGATAACGCTTGTAAGTGGGCTGATAGCGGCGTTGAGTTGAGTATTGAGCGCGAGGGTGCTGGCTATCGTGTACGCGTGGATGATGATGGGCCAGGCATTGAGGAGAGTCAGCGAGAGCAGGTGCAGCAGCGTGGCTCACGCTTAGATGAACACAGCGCCGGCCATGGTTTAGGTTTAGGTATCGTGCGCGATATTGTGGAAACACTGCACGGGACTTTGCAGTTGTTGGACAGCCCGTTAGGTGGGTTACGCGTTGAGATTTATTTACAGCCGCGTCATGTGTAGAGGCTCAGCGCTATTGTGCGGTTAAAACGGGCTTCGCTAGATTTTCATTGCATGCTGCGCAAGAGTAAAATTAAGTTTAAAAAGGAATATTAATAAGTTTTTGCGCCGCCAAGGAAAGGCTGACTGACAACAGCATAATGGCAAAAATGCGTTGTAGGACTGGGCCTCCGAGGCGGGTCGCTAAGCGATTCCCGAATAAGACACCACAAGCGCCTCCTAAGGTTAAACCCGCGAGTAATTGCATGGGCGGTTGTGCAGCGCCGAGATACATGAAGAATCCTGCTCCGGATACTAGGGCTATCACTGCCATCGATGTAGCGGTTGCTGCCAGCATAGAGAGTGGGCTGAACCATAAGAGTGCCGGCACAATTAGAAAACCACCCCCTACGCCCATCAGCCCTGAGAGTACGCCGACCCATAAGCCAATAAATACCAGCATGCCGCGCTTGAGGGGTTTTTCCGCTGACTGTTCTGGCAGACTGGCGTTACTCCACATGCGCCAAGCGGACCATAACACCAGCACGCAAAAACCCAGGACCAACCAAAACTCACTGATCAGCTGACCCAGCTGTTGACCAATCCAGCTGCCAGGTAGACCGCTAATGGTCAGCAGCACTACGGGCGTTAAATGCACATCACCAGCGCGCCAGCGACCTATTGCGCCAATGAGCGCGGATAGACCGACGGCACCAAGACTGACACCGATCGCATCACGCAAGGGTAAGTGTAAACTCAGCAATAACGGCAAAGCCACCAGCGAACCACCTGCGCCGGTTAAACCGAGGAGAGTGCCGAGCAATAAGCCAATGCCAAGTGCTTCGTAAATTAAGGTATCCACTGATAACTATCCGTGCTCAAAGTTGGCAGAGGTGCAGTGTACGGTGTTCGGGCGAACTGGTAAAAAGATCTGTGCTGATGGTCTGCTGCTGGGTGAGTGTTTCACAGGCCTAGCATCTATCTTGAGACGCTAAGTGTGCGCTAATACAGATGACTGTTTGCTCTAAAGTGGCTGAAAAAATGCTCCCCTCCAAAAGGAAGGGAGCCGGTTGATCAGTTTTTTGCACTGAGGTGGCGTAGTGTGAATGCGCCACGTACATCGCCAAGCGCATAGCCGCGTGCCTGGTCATTGGGATATTTTGCATCTAAAGCCGCAGCAATTTCAGGTTTGATGTTATTGCCGTGACAGCCTAAGCAGCCTTCTTGTAGCGGGATGGCTTTCATCATCCGGAACTGGCCGTTAACCGTTTCTGCATAGCTGATGGTTTTGATATCTTCGCCTTGCGCTGCTCGCTTTGCAAATTGTTCAAGCACGCTGCGCTCCCATTCATCAGGTGCGTTAGCATCGCTGCGCGTTTTTAAAGAGGTGCGACCAATTTCCCAGTTTGCATCACTGTGCGCGTCAGCAATACTGGGTGCTAAACTTTGACATGCAGCAACAGCGGCGACTGGGCCGCCCTCTACTTTAGCTTGCTGTACTGTATCCATAAGATGTTTCGCAAAAGGCGGAATAAGTGCTGCGGCCTCTTGTTTGAGTTGATCTTGTTGGCTGGCAGCGCTAACGCTATGCGATAGAATAGCGGTGCAGCACAGGGCAACTAGTGTGGGTAGTGAGCGCATGGCGAACTCCTAAAATAGATTCAATATACATATAGTGTTTGCATACTTTACACTGATTTATTGAGGTTGTACTTATCATTTATCATCTTAAATATTATTGTCATGCTGATTGAACGCGCGCCCCGACAGCACTGTCAAGACTGCACAAGGCCGATCGCACATTGTTTGTGTGACTTGATACCGAGTTTGCCCAGTCGCACCCGAGTGGTGTTGGTACAGCATCCTAACGAAGTTAAGCATGCTTTAAATACTGCGCGTCTGGCTGCTCTAGGTTTGCAGAATGCGCAGTTGATTATTGCTGAAAGAGTAGAAAATCTTGAGCAGTATGTACAGCTGCCAGGCTATCGAGTCTGTGTCTTATTTCCTGGTGAAGGTGCACAAGTACTGAGCGCTTATCAGGATGATCAACTGCCTTTATTATTAATCGTACCTGATGGTACATGGCGCAAAGCTCGTAAGATTTTGTATTGCAATCCACTCTTGGCGGCGTTGCCAAGAGTGACCTTACCTGCTGGCTTAAGTAGCCGTTATCGTTTACGTAAAGCACCTGACGAGCAGGCGTTAGCAACTGTCGAAGCCGTGGCTTATGCGTTGGATATTCTTGAGCCTGATGCTGATTTTAGTCCGCTATTACGGCCTTTTGATGCGCTCATTGACGGGCAAATTAAAGCCATGGGGGAGGCTGTGTATCAACGCAATCATACAGGTTGAGAGGCTTGCGTTATAAGGCATTCCTTGGCTATTGACAGCGGGGGAATGCCAGTACTGCTGATGCAGGTGCTGTAAGGATTACGCTTGAAATTAGATCTTGAAGCGTGCCACCAAACTTTGTAAAGATTGCCCCAGTCTTGCCAGCTCAGCCGATGAAGCAGACGCTTCTTCAACGGCAGCCGCTGACTGGTCGGCAATATTGTTGACATTGACTATGCTCGCGTTGATTTCTTCTGCTACTGCGCTTTGTTCTTCTGCGGCGGTGGCAATCTGAATATTCATGGCTTGGATTTCAGATACAGTGCGGGTGATAGCCTCCAGTTCTTCGCCTGCTAACAGGGCATGTTCCAGTGTTAAGCTTGCTAATGAGCGACTGCTGTCCATCATGTCTACTGCATTCTTTGAGCCTTGCTGCAAATTAGCAATCAATTGTTCAATTTGTGCAATGGATTCTTGGGTGCGATGCGCCAAGTTACGCACTTCATCAGCAACGACTGCAAAGCCCCGGCCTGCTTCACCTGCACGCGCCGCTTCAATGGCTGCGTTTAATGCCAGTAAATTGGTTTGTTCGGCAATGCTATTAATGACCGTTAAGACCGTGCCAATGCTACTGCTGTCTTGATTGAGGCGCTGTATGGCTTCTGCACTGGTATTCACATCTTGAGACAGTTTGTTTATGTCAGCGAGGGCAACCTGCAGCGCTTGATTGCCTGTTTGCGCTTGGCGATCCGCCTTTTGTGCGGCGGCGGCGGCTTCTTCTGAGTTCTGTGCAACTTCATGGACGGTCGCGGACATTTCATTCATGGCTGTGGCGACTTGTTCAGTTTCGATACGCTGATTGTTAACGCCAGTGCTGGTTTGATGGGTGACCACTGATAACTCTTCAGCTGCTGCTGCAAGCTGTGTGGTGATGCCGTTTACTTCTCCCAGCGCTTCGTTCAGGTTGTTACGCGTCTGATCAAGGGCCTTCAATAGCGTGCCAAACTCATCGCTACGTTGTTCAACACCATTACCGGTCATATCACGATTGCCGATGGCCTGGGCTATAAGAACGGCTTGATTGAGCGGTTGGGTTATCTGTTTAACGATAACTAGACCAATTAGCGAACCTAAAATAATAGCGACCAGGGTGAGTGTAATAGAGGTGGTTTTTGCATTACTGGCGACTTCAGCGCGGAAGAACGTTTGGATAGCTACGATTTCGTCAATGTTAGTACGCATGTTGGCGTATACATCATTCATGGCTTTTTCAGTTTCTATCTGAGCCTTATTTAAGACGTAGGAGTGACGCAGCACCTCCATATAGCTTTCCGTTGATACCATTGCGTCAGTGAGTAAGCTTACTGCTTGAGCGGGTAATCTTGGATGAAGTTTGGCGCTGATATCTTGTAAAACTGTGAAACTGTGTTCCAAACGTTGCAGACTTTGCTCTGTACCTTCCATTAAAAACACGCGCGCGGTGTAAGCCAGTGTGTAACGTGCTTCAACTAAATCAGCGGCTAAGCGACCGGTAAGTGCGGCGTCAGAGTCTTCATGAACGATCGGATGGTCTATCGTGCCGTTGAGTAAGATTTTTAGCTCGTTAAGCAAGCTGTTGGCTTGTGCACCACTACCGACTGCGCTATTGAGGTTAGCGGCTTTGTTTTGTTGTGCTTTTGTATTGGCGGCGAAGGCTTTGTCGTAGTTGTCTAAATTTATTGCAATGCGAGCGATACTCGCTTTGCCGCGCTCTTCGGTTAGCGTGGGCGTGACAGTGCTTATAATGTGCTGAATGTCACGGATGAGTGCTTGGGTTTCTTGAATATATTGCTCTTTATCGGTCAGCTTATAATGAGCACTGGCGATTAATAAGCTTTTGCTATTGCCATCAATTTGGGTTAATTGCAGCGTATTGTCGCCACACATCAGGATTTGATTGATGTTGTAGAGTAAGCGCCCTTAAATCAGCATCTTTTAACTCGAGCTATCCAGCTTCACACTAATACCTATCTTTTTGAAAGGGGGTATTGGTTATGACTTCACAAGATCGCCAGCAATTCTGGCAGCAACACATTG